>Ga0209010_1000021_pt1 | contig 98002 bp, 101 predicted proteins | sample BlaSpr_A8_OM1_O3_FD_187985 | JGI IMG/M metagenome (GOLD analysis project Ga0209010, IMG submission 187985) | Forest soil microbial communities from Thunder Bay, Ontario, Canada - Black Spruce, Ontario site 2_A8_OM1_O3 (SPAdes) (version 2) | ecosystem: Environmental > Terrestrial > Soil > Boreal...
GAGTTCCTCCTCTGCGACACAAACTAGCTCAAATCAGCTCCACCGTTGGCCAGCAACACGCGAACGCGTCCGCCGCAACGCGGCTTCGTTCAAGTCGGCATAGCGCCACAATTCCAGGATCAGACGGGCGGGAAAATGCTTGGCTCCATGCACGTTTATCGTTACCGATGGGTGAAACTTACTACAAGCCGACTTCGGGCTCGCTACGTCGAAGGCCCTGATCCCATCAACGCAATCCCCTCGCCTCAGATTTGTTTCTCCAAATTCCATGATGGAGCTGCCGAACCAGCCTTCGCAAGTCCAATCAGCCGGGTTTATCCTTAAAGGCCTTGCAGCCTCACCAGGTATTCGTGGTGCGCTTTCTCCAAGCCGGCCACAGACAACACCAGATGTTCTTCCAGCCTGTGGAGTTCGGGCTCGATCTTCACGTTGATTTTCTCCAGCGATTCCGCTGTCTCGTGGAAGCTGCGTACCAGACTGAGAATCAGTTCGCGGTAGGCGGCGTCCTCCATTTTGCGCTTTCCGTACTCTGAGATAAATTTTCCGGATTCCTCCACGATGCGGTGCGCTCCCGGAAGGTTCTGCAGTTGAGGCTTGTTCATATAGAGCTGCTTTTGCCAGCGCACCATCTGAAGGATATCCGCAGCATCGCCTTCCGCTTTCTGCAGCATGGTCTGAAAAGCGTCGAGCTTGTTCAGGAGCGTGGCATCCGCCATGGCAGCTGCGCTCGCGCTATTCGAAGCGATAACTTGCTTCAGATTCTGTAAGGCCTGCTGCACACCGAAAAGATCCTGCCCTTTCTCTTTGGCCAGCAGCTTCGAGACCGACTCGTCGATCCGTTTTTGGTGGGATTGCAGAAATTCCAGGTAACGCAAATCGGAAACGTGTCCTTCCCGAAACAGATGCCGCGCGTCCTCCCCCTCGTCCTTGGCTACGTCGATGTCGAACGTGGAATTCAGGCGGGTATAAACCGCAGCATGAGACTTGAGGTTGTCGCGAATCACGTCGCTCAACGGCGAGGGCACGGCAGCGATGGTAAAGCCGTTCACCGGCTTGTTCCCCGCCAACTCGGTAAAGGTTATGGGGAGAGTCTTCGTGCCATCACCGTTCGGAGTGGTGAAGGTTACGCCAATCCAGCGGTTTTCGCCGGGAAGCATGTTGGCGAGTGTAATAGTTCCACCGTTTTCGAACGGCTGGCTCCTGTCGCCGATCACTTCCACTTGGGCGTTGCCCAGCTGCCGCAGCACTTCGGGATCTGCTTGCAACCCCACAATAATGTTGCGCGGATAGAGTTCGCCATTGTGGACAATGCCGAAGCGGGTATCGCTGCCTCCGCCCGCCGAGGGAGGGAAATCCATGTTGATCTGGGCTTTATTGTTGTCCCAGACAATCAGCGGATCGCTAACGCCGGGGTCTCGGCCGGAAAGATCCGGATAGAATGGATCGCCCGGCGACGAAATCTCGACTGCCAGACAAACGTGATTCGAGTGCCCAGCCGGGATGTCCCACTGGAGTCCCGCGGTGACCTGCGGCGTAGTGTCGGTGGCTGCGAACGTTACCGGAGCTGCCGACCCGATGATAGTGTAGGGAACACCCAGGCCGTAGTCGGCGATAAGAAATTGGGCGGTGACCTGGATGTCGGGAGCGCCGACCGCCGCCGCCTCTCGGCTGATGCGCGCAAAAGCGTAGTTATGGCCGACCGACGCTTCCTGCGCGACTTGCTCGAAGGGTTGATTGTTCGCGTTAAATCCGCCCCCGTTGGGGTCATTGTTCAAGCGGTTCCAGACGTCGCTCTCCGTCCACCACACTGGGTTGGTCGAGGGCTCCTGGCCTAGGTCATAGCTGGTCGGAGACGCAGTCCAGTCCCGCACATAGAAGTTTTGGCTGGGAGGAACTTCCACCAGATGAAAGAAATAAGGGTCAATCGATTCCGACGAAACCGGCGTGGTTAGAGCTGGATTTGTATAGAGCGTCGCGTTTGTGAAGTTGTGGTAGCGGAGGTAGCTCACGCCGTTTGGAAAGTTGGCGAGGTCGGGGTGGTTGAAGCCGGAGAATACTCCGTAGAAATCCTGGCCGATGGCATTGACATTGTCGTAGTCGCCGATAGGATTTGCGCCGCCGTACGTGCCCTCGTTGTCGGGAACATCGGCCAGTATCAAGTCCTGCACGGTGGAGAAAGTGTTGTTCGTAGTCCCCAGGTGAGTCCGCCAGCGGTTGCCCGCGCCGGGGTTGCCGAGCTGTTGGTAAAGAAAGCCCACCACGCTGTGGCTATTGATCGCCAAGCCGGGGTTGGTGGCCGTAGGGATCGTTTGCAGGTCGGTGGTATCCCAGTTCGCCCCGCTGTTGGTGGAGTGGCGAACGTGCAACGTATACGCGGACCCGCTGCTGCCGTCACCCCACGCCACGTAAACCGTACCGCTGTCGAGGGGATCGACCGCAATCGCCATCTGCGATCCTGTCCGCTGTGTCCCCAGCAATCCGTCAAAGAAGATGGGCACGCCACTGGCAACGGTCGTTCCATTCGCACCCAGAGCCTGGAACGGTGTAGCGCCTTGGCCCCAATTGTCGTCCCGAACGACGACGATATCGGCGGTGGAACACGAACCCGTCCAACGGTAGAAGGCCAGGTAGATCGTGCCCGTCGGACTTACTGCTGGGCGCACCGAGGGACCATCCTGTCCGCAAGTCGTCCCACGATCAACCGCATCGCTGTTGAAACCCGCCGGCGGAGGCGGCACCGGATTGGACGACAAGTCTACCGAAGCGGTGTCCCCGCTCAGCGTAGTGTTGTTATTAGTGACATAGGCTTGATCGTTGCCTGCCGTCACTGCCTGAACCCAGGGCTGATCCTTATAGTGTCCGTTGCTGCCGTCGAAAGTCTCCAGCGAATTAAATATGGGAGAGGCAACCGTGATGTCTGGCACGCCTCCGACCTGCAAGTCGTTGTTGCCGAGCGAGTCGTTTTCAAGAAAGCTCAGATAAAGCTGGTTGGAGGTTCCGCCGTACCTTAAAGTGATATCGCAGTAGGTCGTGATGCAGTTCAGCGGAGCTACCGAAGCTGGCACAAAGGCGGGAGTGATCTGCCACGTCTGTCCGCCGTCGATCGAGAAATACAGAACGCCGGTTAACGTCCCGCCCGGATCGGGTGTGAAAGCGGATGCGGCCATCACAGAAGGATTCGCGGGATTGACCGCCAGGCTGGGCTCGCTGTCGCGATTGGTTTCGCCGCTGTTCGACGCAGGCACCATGTCGACCACACTGACCTGCGCGGTCGCAAAGGGTCCGCAAGCAAAAAGCACAATTAGGAATCCGGAAATGAGAGTCCATTTCTGTTTTCGACTTGGCATAAGAACCTCCAACCTGAGAAACCAGGTCCAATCCAATGGTGTCCGCGTCACTTCGCCAACAGCTTGAGAACCGTTTCCCTTTGTTCCAGCGGATGGAAATCAAGCGCGCTCAGCGCCGACCAAGCGCTCGGCGGCAAGCCCACGTTTTCCTGATGACGCAGAAACCAGATGCCGGATTCCCCCGCCTTAAATTTCGGCGAGAGTAGCCAGCGTTCGTCCGTGCTCCGGGGAAAATATACGATCACGGTTTTCTCCCGCAGGGAACCTTTTTCCACCGAGTCAGCCTGCACCACCGCTGCGGCCCAGTCCGGCTCGTGTTCGCTTCTCGCGCCAACTCTTTCCACAGATTTCACTTCCAGCACTTTACCCGTGACCACCAGCAAAGCGCCGTCCTCGCGCGCCTTCAAGGTTTCCTCGGTCATCTGGGCACGTACCGAAAGAATCTGATTCCGTAGTGCCGCCGTGCTGCCCGGAGCTGAGATATGGCCGATCTCCTTGACTTCAACGTGCTCTCCAAAAACCAAACCGTTGGTGAAGAAGACCGCCGTTTCTCCCGCGTGCAACTCGCCCGACTGGACCACCCGTACTGTCACCTGTTCGCCCTTCAGGCTGGCAACTGACGGAGGCACATCCAAAGGCTCCTCTACCCGTACCAGAATTGTGTTTTCTGCAGGCGAAACTACCTTGAGGTTTGCCGCATGTACTTGCTCCACTCGTCCCACGAAAATAATGTGGGACGCCCGCGTCAGGTCGCCGACTTGCCCCGCTGTCTGGGTGCTAACACTCGGGATAGACCCCAGTGTTATGGCAAAACTGGCAACTGAGACGGCCAAAACGCCTGTTCTCTTCATGGCCAAAGCTCCGATCTGCCCGTCAGGCTGGACTGAAGGGCCGCTGATCCTCAGCGATCCGTTGTGGTGCAAGTTGTGGTCGAGTCGAACATCGATATCATCCGACACCCGCTATATTGAAGATAGTGTAACTAGCCTCTATATCGTTTCAATCCATCGGCCAAGCTGTTCCGTGTGATTCGCCGACTGGACTCTACACTGCAAGAGCATTGGTCGACGCAAGGGTGCGAAAGGGCGAAGTAGATTCACTGCCGCCAACACGGCAACTGTCCAGAAACGGGCTTGGAGGAGATCAATGGCGATCTCCTCCAACCCACTTCTGGCCAACGTAATATAGCGCCGCGGTCCCTGAGTGCAGTTTCCGGTCAGACCAGGACAAACTGCCTGACACTGCCTGACACCACAGGATTCTGGTATAGACTATGTCGATTCTGCAGTCCGTTGCCCCGTCATGCCTGCTGTTTACGATGTCTTTCTGAGCCACGCATGGGCCGATGGCGATCGCCCGCAGCGAATTGCTGCGGCGCTCAGCAGAGCCGGACTGCGTGTATGGTTCGATGCGGACGAGACTAGTGACTTCTCGAGCATCACGCATGCGGTCACCGAAGGTCTAGCACAGTCGAAGGCGCTCGTGGCCTATTATTCCAAGACTTATCCCTTGCGCCGCGCATGCCAATGGGAACTGACCACCGCATTTCTCGCGGCGCAAAGTGAGGACCCACGGCGTCGCGTCCTGATCATAACCCCCGAAAAGAGCGTCAACCGCATTCATCCAATCGAACTGCGCGATGCGAGGTCCACGTTTTCCTTGTCGCGGCCGGCAGTCGTCAGGGGATTGGATTGAAAGCCTGTCAACGCGTCCGCGATGACGGTGTCAGACGACACCAAAGTGAAGTGGTTCCCCTCGACTAGTCCAGTTTCATCGGCGGTCGACGGCTCGAGCACCGGCATCTGGGGTGCGACCATGATGGCACCGGGATACCGGGACCCCGCGGGCGGCAGGTTTACAAAGAAGTTCTGTTCTCGTTCTTTCGGCAAGCGAAGCGCGGCCGCGAGCGCAGTCCGAAGATCCTTTGATGGAGCAGTTAGGTGAACGATCACAAATGCTACTCCTGCGACCAGTAATGCGGCGGCGAAGAGCAGCAAAGAGCGTTTGGTGATTTTGGTCATCGCAACATCCGAATCAATAAGCGCTTTGGCTCGCAAGCGTAACTCACCTCGATGCCTTCGAGTAACCTGTTCGGCCCTCGTGGCGCCCGGAATCGCTGCGAGAAGGTGTCGCTTTGCCTTGGCTCCGATTCTTCCCGAATGCCAGGGAACCGTTTAGACGAATTGTCTTGTTCCATCTCTTCAAACCAATCCGGAGCAATCCTATGAAACTCCGTCGCAACGAACGCTTGTCCGCTCCATAAGTCGCTCTTCCGTTGCGGTACCAGAAATACGCGGCGCGGTGTTCCCAACATCGCCCCAGCGACGAGCAAGACGCGAAAGCAGTCTTGGTTTCTGCTTAACGAAGGCGCCTCAGGTAAATCTGGCGTCCGTATCTCAGGAGCGTAGACGATATATGAACCAAATCTATACAGCTTTGTCGATCCCGAGCGTTCGCGCCTGAAGGAAATTATCGATGTTGGCGGCTTGGAACAATTCAATAGCAAAGAGTGGGCGTTCTCCGAAGACGAGAACAAGCGTCGCCTCTTCGTGCATCTGTTGAATGCTGCGCTGGGCGAAGATCTCTGGTCGCAAGGTGTTCGATATCACGGGGACCAGGAAGTCTACGCCTTCATGGGTCGAGCGGACGAACCGCCACGGCGTCTTAGGTATGCGAACGTCAAGGTGCGGAGCACCGTCACCGTGGTGTCCCACTACGAACACAAATCATCGAAAAGCGGAAAGCCCTATAAGTATCTCCGCCACGCGGCCTTTCAAGCTCGCTTTCGCTTTTTGGGCGGCGAATGGAATCTAGAGATTACGCCAACGTATCGATTTACCTACAATGGAAAGGACTTGGATCGATATCACGAGAACCGCCTCTCTGGGATAAAGCGTTTCGAGCGGAATCGCTCGGTGTTGAGCCAATTACTGCTATGGCAAGCAGTTCTTCGAGCACCATGGACTCGCGCGGATCGCCTACGGCTGTTGGAGTTCGCACCGCTCATCTCGTTTCGATACTCATCTGGCGTGGACGAGAGTTCTCTGACGGCACTTGATGCTCCCTCAATCCCCCATGCGGGAGACAAGGAGATCGAGGGATGAAGCTCCAAATAGTAGAAGAGCCGCAACTCGCCTTCAATCAGGGTAAGTTGCACGTCGATATCCGCGCTGGTCTTTCCACCTTTGGTGCGTTCGACAAAGGCAGCACCGGAGTTCCTGTCCCAATTCGAATCGGTGTGATTGGGACGACGGCCACGGTCGACGGCGTGCGCGATTGGCTGGAGCATTGCAAACACGGTGTTGCGTCGGACGAGCAGAAGCTGAAAGCCCTCCGTCCACATTTCCCTGGCATGACACAACAAGTATTTGGCACTTCCCTGGAGTTATCTGACGCAGCGACACGTGCGATCACACGGCACGAACTCTCGAAGGCGCTCGCCAAGTCTGATCCACTGCCGCATATTGTCGAGGCCTTCATGGATCATGCCCGCGATCTCGCAGGCAAGAGCGGACTCCATGTACTAGTTGTGGCGCCGCCGCCGGAAGTCTTCGCCTTGGGAGACACGCCGCGCACCCGGACGCCCGACCCGCCAATCGATGAGCTTCAAGAGCCTGTTCCGGAACAAGAGCCGTCGCCGCCCTCTACGCTGAATTTTCACGATCTATTCAAGGCACAGGCACTTGATCTGCAGTTGCCATGCCAGTTGTCGCGGCCCGAGACCTATGGCTCGATCTCGATTGGGCGCGGCAGGCGCTTACAGGACAAGGCAACGACCGCTTGGAACTTCCATACGGCGCTCTACTATAAAGCGGGTGGCGTGCCTTGGCGTCTTGCCCGACAGGCCGCCGTGCTAACCACGTGTTATGTCGGCGTGAGCTTCTTTAGGAGTGTCGCGGGCGACAAGCTCATGACCAGCGTGGCCCAGGTGTTCGACGAGCGTGGCGAGGGATTAATCGTGCAGGGCGGGAGCGCCAGTTACGACAAAGACGACCGCAACCCTCATTTGTCCAAACACGACGCGCAGGAGTTGCTCGCGAATGGTCTAGCTACCTATCGACGCGAGCACAAGACCATGCCCGCGAGGGTCGTCATGCACAAAACCTCTTATTTCAATGCAGATGAAAAGGAGGGATTCAAGCGGGCGGCGGAAGACGAGAAGCTTGAGGTTCTCGACCTGGTGAGCGTACGACGATCGGGGGCACGCGTTCTACGCGCCGGCAATTCGCCCATGGTTCGAGGCACCACGATGCTGTTCGACGGCAGGTCCGGAATCGTATACCTGAAGGGTACCGTCCCGTACTTCAAAGTTTATCCCGGTGCCTACATACCCCGAGCGCTCGAATTTGTCCGCGATGATGGCGAGACCAGCGCTTCGGATCTAGCGCACGAGCTAGTCGGCTTATCAAAGCTCAATTTCAACAATACTCAGTTCGATTCGGGTGATCCTATTACAGTGCGGGCTGCTCGCCGGGTGGGAGACATTTTGAAACACGTTCCAAGTGGCAAGAAGGTAAATGCTCGCTTTCGTTATTTCACCTAACGTGATTGCTCTTCGATTGTTAAGTTTGATCGCTCGTGCTGAGTTCGGAACTAGCTACGAAAGGTCTCGATATATCACGGTGAGCGACTGACCTGCAGCTTTCGAACTCGCATTTTTCAGTACTTCACAAAATGCTTCCGTACGGGGTTTGGTTGACGGGCGACTGGATGGTGAGCGCAAGGAATCGAATCCGCACGACAACGTAAATTCAACAACATGCAGGGCGACGGATGGCACAGAAGTGCACGAAAAGCACCCGTAATCCGACGAACGGATCGCGAACGGATCGCAGACGCAGGCGTCTACAGACGGCGAACTCCCGGTCGCTTGCGGTGCGCTACTCTGATGTGCTCCGCGCCTGTGGTTTCTTGGTAACAGTGAAACCACCTACCGATTTCTTGACGCCGAAGACCAACGCAAACAAGAGCAGGGAGGCTCCGACGCCCGATTCCCGCGCCTTGCTGCAAATCCCTGAAGTGTGCGCGGCAGTCTTCGCCTGAATCGAAGCGGTGCTATCGGCTTGCATCTGCTCTTGCAGCATTGCGATTTGTTGGCGCTCATCGTCTCCAATCTTTTTTAGGACGTTTTCGAGCTCGCCCCTGATTGCTTCAGCATACCGCTTGCGCCGTTCCTCATTGAAGCCCATGGGCTGCAACAGCGTGTCGTCTGCTGTGAGCCTACAGGGTCATCACCGAGGAACCCACTCTGAATCACCGTGAAATCCGAACCGTCTACAAAATCGACTACAGCGCTGTGGACGAAAAACCAGAGGCGCAGTTTATCTGTTTGAAAGGATTGGTCGGGGAGAGAGGATTTGAACCTCCGACCCCCTGGTCCCGAACTTGGGGGCGCGGAGCTGATTTTGTTACTATTCAATCATTTGAGTGGTGCTTCAACCGTCTCAGTCTTGCTGAATCACGCCAGTTTGGGCGTAATGTAAACCCTCAATTGCAACCCCAGCCAGGGGTTCACGGAGCTCGAAACGAGCCTTACAGAAGGCAGCAATAAGGGGTCTATCGCACCCCTCAGGCGATTAATACCGCAATCGGCAAACTGGATGAGGAGATCGGCACGCCCCTGTTCGATCGCTCGCTGGGTCGTGATTTCAGGCTGACTCCTGCAGGGGAGGCGCTCGTCGATTATGCCCGGCGACTGCTTTCCCTAAGGGATGAAGCGTTGGCAACCATGGAGGGATTCGGAGCGCCCGAAGCGGTCACCTGCGCATCGGGGCGAACCAGAGTGTCGGAGAATATCTGTTACCGGAACTTACCAAGGCATTTCAGGCTCGATATCCGGGGATCAAGCTCAAGGTGGTAATCGGCTACTCGGATGCAGTGGTCTCTGTATTGAAGCATACGAACTCGACATTGCGCTTGTGGCCAGTCAGACCCGAGACGAGGATCTCCGCTCGCAGTTGCTCATGCACGACCGGTTGATGGCTGTCATGAGTCCTCGGCATCCGCTCGCCGGGCGACACGTGGTCCACATCCAAGAATTGAGTGGCGAACACCTGATCATCTTGACTGCGAAATCGGAGCTCCGAGAACGGGTGGTCGCGGCCTCTAGGCGCTTCACGCGTCGCACTGAATGTGCAGGTGGAAACAGGAACCTTGGAGTCGATCAAAATATGGCGGCGCAGGACATGGGAGTGGGGATTGTGCCACAGATTTGCATTAAACAAGAGGAAGCGCGCGGCGAATTGGTAGCGAAGACGATCCCAGAGTTCGGGGAGAGTGCAGCCTCTGGCTTGTATGCCGCCACTGCACCACGCTAGCGCCTGCATGCCGAGCTTTTATCAAGGTCATCCAATCGGACTTGGCTCGTCGGACGCAGGGACCGCATAAAGCCCACTGACGCTGATTTCTGTGCCCAGAAACGATAAGCTCAGGTTGCTCGTGTGCAACCAACATCACCGGTTTAAGCACTGACCTATCGCCTTAGTCGCAACAACGCAGTTATTGAATGGTAAATGCTGACGAGCGTGTGTTACCAAGTCTGTAGCTTAGTCCCCCTTGAGCACGCTACGTGGGATGGGCAGCTGAGTTTGTTCTCTATTCTCAGCTGCCCTTCCCGACAGTGCAGATGTGTCGCAATCAGTCAGTTGTCTGCGACTGGAATCTCCGAGTCACAAGGTCAGGCAGCTGTTCTTCGAGTCTGCGCGCCAGCCAAGCTTGCAGCTCAGAACTTAGGTTAGAAGGCAGGAATAGGAACAACAAGCCGGACTGACCCTTGTCGTTGTGCCAGCACACCTTACAGTCCGCCGTGATAGCGAGTTGAGGGTTCGTCAGAGTGAACTGGATCGTTACCTCGGTGCCAGGCATTAGCGGATCTGAGGTGCTTAATGCCACACCGCGTTCGCTGATGTTTACAGTCCTGCCGAAGACTTCTGATTCTCCCTTTCTGCTTGCGGTTGCTGGGACGGAGATAGGATAACGGAAGTAACGGCGGCGTTCTCGTACAATCAATCCGTAGGCGGCTTTGAGGGTCTGTCGGATCGAATCGGGAGTCAGAGGCCTTTCCAACGCGAAGCTCGAACCTGCTTTCAAAGCATATGTGGTCTCGGCGCTACTGCTCGTGATCGCGAACGTGATAGCGGTTCGGTTCGAGGTTGAGCCGCGCACCTGTTCAAGGAAGTGTGTGGCTTGGTTCCCGAGCGAAAAATCAATGACAGCGACCTCAAGTTTGCTACGGTTAACGCGGTCCAGGACGTCTGAGACTTTGATGCAGACCTCGACAGATAAAGCAAGTTCTTGCATGGCCTCGGCAAGCTGCCGCGTAGCCACTGCGTCTTCGGAGACGATCAGGGCTGTGCCGATGAGTTTCGCGGTGTAGGGGTTGGTCATTGAGGGGCTCCTTGGCCTATGCGGACTTGCGCCCGTCGGGTTTGTGAACTCGTTCCTCTGTTTGGGAATGGTTGTGGACCGCCGCTTCCAGCACGTCTTTGAGTTTGCGAATCTGTTCAGCGTGCAGCACTGCGCTGGCTAGCGATCCGGCCCCAGCACCGAGTAAGAAGATTCCTAAGGTGATCCACGGGTCCACGGCAGGCGTCTCCTGCATCTGTTTTCGTCTGGCATGAACCCCTCACCCTGAACAAGACCATGACCCCACGCCGCTCCACCGGTGACACCGCAGACCGAGAAACCCTGCGCTGGACCAGGGCACGCTATTTCATAACCTGAGATTGTGTCATGCTTGTATTCGATGGATTTTCCGCCCGGTACCCAAACCCACAGGGGCACCAAGCACGAAAATTCCCAGTATCGTTAAGCAGCTCCATAACGATCATCCTCACCCGATGCTTGAAGCGAGCACGATCATCGTAAGCGTTGGGATAAGTGGGGGGCAATGAAACATTAGTTTGCCCAGCGTAAAAAGAATTGAGTAGGAATTCACCCTGTTCATGTAGTACGAAGTGACAGCGGTGAGGAGTTTGATTGGAAGGGCAAGGGTTTGATCTCCTCCTAGAGTTCCCGTTTGCTTATCCAGTTGTCTCAGTTGTCTCACAGCGAACAAAGGGGGTGTCATCGGCGGATGACGCCCTTTTCTCTTTCTGCTACATCTATAGGGCAACCATGGCTGGAACGGCCCGGGGCGGACCAAATTTGCCTGCCCCGGTTGAGCATCGGAGGCTAGTTGAGCGCAATCGTGTGTACTGTAGTAGCTCTTTTTCTCAATTGCTGTTTGCCGAGCGACTCTAAAGCCGATGGCCAAGATCCTCCCTGCTCTTCAGGAGGCACAGTCCACAAACCACATCTACTAATGAAGTCAGATTTCACCCCCGACATCACGATGGTCATCCAGTCGCAGTCGCAGAGTTGCGCGTTAAAAAAGCCCGAGAGACCCCGTAGCGCTCTAACCGACCCCGATCGACGCCCGGAGCTGAACAGGTCTCCCCAACGCAGACGAAGCTCTCGCTAACGGAATTGCGTTACTCATTAGGAACGCGCTGCCGCAGACGGGAGAGCGCACTTGAACTCTCGCGGTCAGGACTGCCAAAGTATGCTTGGCAAACAAGAAAGGCCCGAATCGAATGATTCGGGCAGACCTCGAGCAAGTTAGGGCTGTGATCGACGAAATCTTACACCCTCACTATTTCTCGGTAAGTGCGTTAATCAGGCCGTCCGTGTTCGGACTGCCCCATCCGGTCGCCAAATCGTAGCCTTTCACTGCCGGAAAACGGTTACTACCCACGGTGATGTCGTGGAAGTCGGTGTGGTACCCAGAGCCCAAACCCAACAGGTAAATCGTTGGATTAATGAAGCCGGGGGGCGAGACTTTCTTGGTCGCCGCTTGCTGGTTGACTAGAGCCATGTAGCCGGCCCACATGGGCGCGGCAAAACTAGTTCCGCCGTAGAGGTTTTCGCTGCAGGTGGTTTGGTCTGCGCAGACGTAGAAGGTAAAATTTGAGTTCGCCGAGACGTCCGGGCCGTTACGATACTTCGTGGACCCCTCGTTGGCCTTGGTGATGACTCCCTTGAGTTGCTGCCAACTCGCAATCGGCAAATCGTCAGGAGAAATGCCTCCGCCACCGTCTATCCAAACGTTTTCCGATGCCCAGGCTTTGCCTGCGCCCTTGGTCACCAGGTCCGTGCCCCCAACACAGATGACGTATGGTGACTCCATCGGCCACCATGTGTCCGTGCCACGCCATGCGCTGCTGTCGCCAGCCGCCTGAAAGAAACTCTGGCCCTGCGCTGCCATCTTCTTGAAGTACTGATCGTCCGAGCTGAAGTCTATTCCCCACCCATACCACGACGAGCTTAAATTCAAGGGCAACGGCTTATGCGAGGACATCGAACTCAACAGGGCAGTACCGCTGGAGCCCACGTAGACATACAGAGTGCCGACGCCGGGAGCCATTCCCAGCGCCTGAGTGATGTCAAGGGTTTGTTCGGTGTCGTCACAGGTCGGAGCGACACAGTTGATCGGGGTGCCATCGGTGGAAATGCCCTTGACCCTAGCGGTTCTTTTTTGTTTCGCATTCTTGTAGTAGGTGTTTACGTCCGCGATATCGAATCCGGCGAACTCCAGCAGCCCGATGGTCTGGCCCTTGCCGGTGAGAGATTTTCCTTCGTAGTAAGCCGCTCGCATGTCGCTGCCGCAAAACGAGGCTCCGGGGCAGGACCCTGTCGTGGCCGGAGGCTTCGCGCCGGGAGGTTTCCGCACTAATGCGTTACGCGGGACGAAATAGTCGTCCAGGCCCGAGATGTGCATGACCTGGAATGGCAGGTCGATTGTGGGTTCCCGATCGGGAGCATAAAAATCGCGGTTCTCGATGGGGTCGTGATAGACGCCAAGGCTTACATGGAAGGCGGTCTCGACGGCAGCCACGGAGCCCTTGAGTTGCAGATCGAGCGCATCGCGGGAGCCTCCGGTCACGGTAAAGCCGTTAGTTTTCGCGAAGTGAACCAGAGCGTCGAAGTCCTTCTGGCTTGGACCAAATCTCTCGGTGAACTCTTCGACCGTCAGGAAGTGCCGGTAAGAGGGGCTGGAAGGATCGTCGTAGAGTTCGCGCAGGAAATCGTCCAACCCGTCGCGCACCGGCAGGACAATGTCGATTCGCAGGGTCTGAGTAGCGGGGAGCCGACCGACGAACGGCGCCTGTCCGTTGAGAGTCACATCCTGCAGATGACGGGTCAATAGGGACTGTGACTGTCCGAGACAAACGATGTTCGCGCCCACCACCATCGCGGCAATTGTGAGCAAAACTACACTTAGTCTTTGAATCACGATTTTCTCCTCCAAAGAATTGGCCGTAATTTCAATCGGGTATTTAAGGGTTGGACTGCGACCCTCGAAGGACGTACTTGTATCACCGAAGGTTACTAAGGACCATCAAATTCTGTTTAACGTCTATTCAATTGCGCTGATACAACCGCGGGGAGCGACTTCCACTGTCCACACAACGCGATCGCGTGGCCGATTGTTACGCAAATCATGCCTTCCGCCGTGGAGACTATTTTGACTGAAGCAAATGCGCCAATAGCATCTTTGCAGTTATTATCCCAGAAGTCGGACGTGTTATTTGTGCTCTTGTTGTGGTGGCAACCCAGAATCGTCGCCGTACTCAGGGGTGCCGTAAAGGTTTTCTTTCGCGTCAAGAATTAAACCTGCCACCGGATTCGCCAGATCCGCTCGGGCCATGTAAAGGCGTAGGGCATGGTCTCCTTGCCGCTCGGGCGGGTTGCTTCCCGCCGTCGTGATTGGTTCGGCTGTCCACATGTTGGGCAAACACAGTTCTGCCCCAGGCAGATCACTAATTCCGGACAGATCGTGACGGACGTTCAATTCCGCTTTTCTCTTGCGCCTTGAGAAGGAACTGGTAGTAGGCTCAGTCGAGCTCGACGGGCCTCACGAAAATCCGCCTAAAGGCGAACTTCAACAATTGCTATGTGGAATGTGGTCCAGGGGGAAACGGTGACTCGCCATCATATGGGCCGGTGGCTCTCGACGTTCGCCAGCTCCATCGAGTGAGTTCTCCGGACAGGTCGGCCTTTGCTGGGCAGCGCCGTCCGGCGCTTGTGAAAAGCTGTCGCAAAAATTACGTTCCATGCTAATCCCCGATCGCTGCGTGAAATTCCCCCTTATGGCCGTAATCACTCGGCTTGAGCCGGACTCTTCGGATAACGGCGCTTCGTACCCCAACTTACTCACCGGCCGCCATAGCTTCATCCTGAAGGAAAAGCAAACGCTCTGCGTAGTCTAAGAGAGATTACCCAGCTGCGGTCAAGTACAACTCTCGTGTCTCTTGGACCATTCAAACAAGGCACGCCGACTTCTTTCTCCAACTTACGAAGAGCAACGCTTACAACCGGGATTGTGCGACACGACCGCGTCATTGCTTTCTGCAGCCTGCCTTCTTCAGCGACTGCTACCAAAAGCTCGGGTTCCATAAGTTCTCCCCAGGGCGTTGTCCTTGGCTCTTGCGAAATCGCTTTCCCCAGAGCACCGTCAAGTAATTTTTCTAACAGTCCGCTAGTTAGGAAGCCATTCAATTGCATTTATGCATACCGAAATTCCTTTTACCGTAAGGACTCTTGGCAAGACACAGCTAAGATGCCAGCAGGGGCCCTTCCAGACTACGCATCAGCCGCGAGAAGCCTTCGAAATCCAACGACTGCGGCCCATCCGAAAGAGCGTGCTTTGGGCATGGATGTACTTCAACCATAAGTCCATCGGCACCCAGCGCTGCTGCGGCGCGCGACATCGGCGATATCAGACTGGGCCGTCCGGTTCCGTGCGACGGATCAGCGATCGCCGGCAAATGGGAAAGTTCCCGCGCCAACGCGACTGATGCGAGATCTAGTGTGTTTCGAGTCTCCGTTTCAAACGTTTTGATTCCGCGTTCGCACAGTACGACGTTGTCGTTCCCGCCCGCGAGCAGGTACTCAGCTGCCAATAACCATTCCTTGACGCTAGCCGAAGGGCCACGCTTGAGCAGCACTGGTTTACTGATCTTTGCTAGCCGCCGTAGGAGAGCGAAGTTCTGCATGTTCCGGGCGCCGACCTGCAACATATCTGCAAACTCGGAGATGAGGCCGACATCTTCGATGCTCATCACCTCTGTGACAACAGGCAGACCGGTGTTTGCCCGCACCTCGCCCAGCAGGCGGAGCGCTTCCGGTCCGAGCCCTTGAAACTCGTAAGGAGACGTGCGCGGCTTGTAGGCACCACCTCTAAGCAACCTCGCGCCCGCCGCCTTAACCGCCCTCGCCGTGGAAAACAACTGCTCCCGTGATTCCACTGAACAAGGGCCCGCGATTACGACGAAGTCTCCATTTCCTATGAGCGTGCCGCCTATATCGACGACGGTCCGCGCTGTCTTTGTCTGGCTACTTACAAGCTTGAAGGGCTGCGCAATTGCAACCACCTCGGCCACGCCGGGTACGGTCGCCAGTGCTCTCAGTTCGTGCCTTCGACCGCTAGTGCCGACGGCAGCTATAATCGTGCGTTCTGTCCCGCGTCTCACGTGTGCCTGATATCCGGCCTCTTGGACCCGATCAACAACGTGCTTGATTTCCTCTTCAGACGCTACTCCATGCATGTTAATAATCATTTTCGGTCTCCCTGATTTCCGTTGTTCGGAGTGTTCGGATTGGAATCCTTACGCCGGGCGGCTTGTATTCGCCGCGATTCTCGAATGATCAACTGGAAAATACTTGTGACGCTGCTGTTGTCGAGCGGACCTGAGTTGATTTGTTTCAGGCGGTTGAGGATCCGCAGTTCTCGTGCTTTGTCATACAGCGGCAACTCTGCCTTCAGCTTCAACATACCGAGCTCGTTGGCGATCTTTGCCCGTCGATTCAGCAGGTTGAGGAGTTGCCTGTCTAACGAGTCGATCTCCGCCCGACGCTTTTCGACCTGCTTCTTCATCGCGACTCCAGCACTTGACCCAAAAACAAAAGCCGCGGCTCGTAAAGAGTCGCGGCTGCGGGCCTATTTGGCGTTAAGTTAGCTCTAAATCCATCTCTTGAGCACTACGCCTTGCCCCGCCCGCTACTCTTACTGAAGTAGAGGCGGTGAGTAAAAGCGAAGCTAAGTCGCGAGATGTGCGTCATGTAGACTACCGGCTGATAATAATCTCGTTGTAGGGGCTTATAGACATCTTATCCCGCTGAGCGAGGTTAATATGGTTCGCTCGAAACATTCGACGCAGCACGGATAGAATGTTGTGCCTACGTGTCTCAGATTGCGTACAGTGCTTGGTCGAGGTCGGCAATAATGTCTTCCACGTTCTCGATCCCCACCGAAATCCGTACCATGCTATCGGTGATGCCAATCTCTTTCCTTCCCTTCTCGCCCATCGCTGCGTGGGTCATGGTCGCGGGATGCGAGATTAGGGTCTCAACTCCTCCCAGCGACTCTCCCAAAGAGCAAACGCGAACACGTTTCAGAATCTTCTGCGTATTCGAGAACGAACCGGTTTCGAAGCTGATCATGGCGCCGAAGCCGCTCATCTGCCGGCGGGCAAGTTCGTGCTGCGGATGATTCGGCAGCCCCGGATAGAAGACTTTCTTTACGTTCTTATGTTGGGAGAGGAAATCGGCGACCAGTATGCCATTGCGATCGTGCTGCTCCATGCGTGCAGCAAGCGTTTTGACGCCGCGCAGCACCAGCCAGCACTCGAAGGGCGAGAGAATCGCTCCAGCTGCTTTCTGCACAAATCCCAGTTGCTCGGCCTGCTCCGGTTTTGTGCACACCACCACGCCCCCGAGGCCGTCGCTATGGCCGTTGAGAAACTTGGTGGTCGAGTGCACCACTAGGTCGGCGCCCAGGGCGATTGGTTGCTGAAAGTACGGTGACATGAAGGTGTTGTCCACGACCAGATCGACCTTTTTCTGGCGGCACACCTTACTGATCGCTACGAGATCGCTGAGCGCCATCAGAGGATTGGTAGGCGTTTCCACGTACACCATTCGAGTGCTCTTGCGGATAGCGCGCTGCACGTTCCTGGCATCGGAGGTGTCCACGTAGCTGAATTCGATTCCGTAGCCGGTCAGTACCTGGTTGAAGAGGCGGGGCACACCCCCATAAAGATTGTTGCCACACACCACGTGGTCGCCCGACTTGTACATGGTGCAGAGAGCGTTGATCGCGGCTATTCCGCTCGCGAAGACGCGGGAGGCGACTCCTCCTTCGAGCGTGGCAAGATTCTTTTGCAGGCGGTCGCGGGTAGGATTCGAGACACGAGCGTACTCGTACCCCTTGTTCTTGCCCAGTTCCTGCTGGACAAAGGTGGAGGTTGCGTAAATTGGGACGGCAACGGCGCCGGTTTCAAAGTCGGGTTCTTGGCCGACGTGAATGGCTCGAGTGGCGAAGCCTGGGGGTTTGTTTTGTGTTGGCGCATTTCGGAACTCAAGGCATTTAGCATTGAGCGGTGTGAAAGGAGTTTTCGATTGCTCGTTCACCGTCAAACGATTCGCCGCAGTATGTGTAGTAATCATTCAGTCGTTCGGGAGCTCCAGAATATGTAAGTCTGCGATGCAAACTTTTAACTGCCCAATCTGCAAAAGCAATTCACGGATCTCTTCTCGTGTAGTCGACCTCACTCTATCGGGATGGAGACGTTGATAGATCACCGCAAGTCGTCTATTCCTACAATTACTGCAACATCCGTGCTTTCATTCTGCTTGCATCAAAAGACAACGGCCAACTCTTTCCGCGGACTACCAGGACAGGCAAGTCCAACGGAGGGGTGATCGTTGATTTACCTGTCCCCTTAGCGCCCAGTAAGAGGCGCAGCTTTTTTACATCGCCCAATACCAATTGAGCAAGTCAATTGTTCTTAACTACCGTTAAGCCGCACCGCATAAAGAACATGCTGGGGATCAACCGAACGACTGCATTCGGCGACCCGCACCCGAACAGTAAGCTTAGGAGGCTCAGGGTTGGTTAGCGGTCGATTTATTGGAAAACACAGGGGGTATCCTGGAAAACGTACTTCCGGCGCTCCGTAACTGATCTGAGTCACCTTTTCGTCCGTCGCGAACAAGGTCGTGCTGATCGCCTACTATGCTATCCTTCACCATCTTTAACGACATCGGATCAACCCGGTCGAGCACGTTGAAAACCGGAGATCCCGGCAACGCGGCTTCCTTGAGCTCTTGGTACACAGTGGGAGTAACCAACAATACATCGCTGTGCTTGATAAGATCAGTCAACTTGGACTTTTCGCGGAACATGCAATACGCGATCTCCGATTTAATGCACAATTCTGCTTTGAGCACATCCTTGAAAAAAATAGATTCTGCATCACGGCACACAAAACCAAAACGCGATTGCTTGTCGTATTTTTCCAGCTCGCGGCGCGTTTCTGGGGACATGTTCGTGACGACGAACTCAATTCGGAAAGGTTGATCCCCAATCTGATTGCGAACTTCGTGTATGTGAAATCCAGTCGTTATGATGGCTGACGGAGTCTCGCCGTTCCTGGTCAATGTTGCGATCTCGTCCTTCAGGTCCTCAAGCAGTACAGGTCGGACTTCGAGCTCGAGATAGTTCTGGAGCACCTCCGAGATTTCGGAGTTCTGCAGCGGATTGCACTCACTAAACACAACGAACGGTATCTTTCTTTCCCGAAGAACTTGCGCCACAGCGCTTTGAATCTGCTCTGCGGATGTTCCCATCTGGAGGAGTTCCCTGATCGCCCGCTTTACCGAATCAGTCAGCTCTGATTTTCGATCTCGTTGTGTCCCGGCAAGCGTTTTCGGGATCTTGTGGCCATTCACAAAGGTTCCTCGACCACGCTCCGAGAAGACAAGTCCTTCTCGTTCTAATTCTTTGTACGCCTTGCGCACGGTTTCAAAGTTCACGCTCAACTCCCCAGCCAAAGCGTGAATAGTGGGCATCTGCTGCTTGTCGTGGAGCGTTCCGGTTGAGATGTGATAGGTAGCGAGGTCCCTCAGTTGGAGATACAGCGGCACTTTACTCTGCTTATTCAGCGACCATTGCATAGATGTTCTCTTTGATTCCAGGCGTTAGCAACCCGACTCTATGACTGTCCGCATTTGGCATCTCGAGGCGACGTTTCCGTTTGTTGCCCGTTTATCAGGCACTTCACAAAGGTATTTATACATATCTATAACAATCAGTCAACTCACTTTATTCCTTGACAATTTAGGGCATGGGTTGTATTTTGTCGGGCTGATCTATATATGCGTGTATATGCATAACACAATCTTTAGAGATTCGCATCACCCCAATGTGAAGCAGCTGCCAGCTGCGATGCATGAGCGCTTCGCGCAGTTCGCTGCGCCCAGAGGACCGACGACCATTTATGAGAGGGAAGTAAGAAGAGGCCGCACCATGGAGCTGATGCAATTAGAAATGTTTGTCGCTGTTGTTGAGGAGGGGAGCGTCAACAAGGCTGGCTCGCGGGTTTTTCGCACGCCACCAGCAGTCAGCGCGGCCCTCCGGAAGCTGGAAGAAGAAATTGGTACTCCTTTGCTTGACCGTTCGCAACGGCTGGAGTACGAACTCACCGAAGCAGGAGGAGTGTTGTACAAGTACGCGGTGCGCGTGCTCGGGCTACTAAGAGAAGCCACCTCGGCCGCCATGGAAATTGGAAAAGCGCGAGCCGGAGATCTGCGCATTGGAGCCAGTGAGAGCAGTCGGCTGTATCTGCTCCCGAAAGTCTTGGTTGCGTTTAGCAAACAGTTCCCCGATACCAAGATCGAAATTGTATGCCAACACCAGGACGCATTGTTAACTCGGCTGAAGCATCGAAGATTGGACATCGCGTTGCTCTCAATTTCTCCAGACGACCCTGAACTTGAAACCCGTTTGATTGTCAACGACGAACTGGTCTTGATCGCAGACCCGACTCATCAGCTCTCCAACAGAAGCTCAGTACGAATCGCAGAACTAGGGCAAGAACGTCTGATTCTTGAAGATACCTCTTCGCCGTTACGAGAAATGGTGGTGGAGACATTCGCACGATGCCAGACGCCCCTCAGGATTTCCGTCGAGAATGCACCTATTGAACTCTTGAAGGAGATAGTCGCTCTTGGTCTTGGAGTCGGACTCGTCCCGTCGATGTGCGTCGCAGAAGAGGTGACCCGCGGCGAATTGAAGATGATTCCAATCGAACAATTTCATGCCGGTATTCCGCTGTGGCTAGTAAGGCGCCGTACCGAACATTCAGAAGCTGCAAAGGTTTTCACTGCCCACACGGAAGAGCTGGTGCGCTCCCACAATGAGCCTAACGAAAACACGGATACGATGTAAGGAACGGCAGAGCAGGCACCAGGCTTGCTGCTTCACGCGATGGGGCTTAAGAGTAGTTAAGAACAATTGACTTGCGCGATTGCGGTGTACCGATGTAAAAGTAGCATCCCCGCGCTGCAATACTGGGCGCCGGTATGAACCTCGGGCGCAAGGCTTGGGGTGGTTCCAGTAGTGGGCCCCAAATGCGAAAGAGCAAGCGCAACATCGATTGCACGACGCAACTCAGCGCCTCCGGCACGGGTACCTCTTCAAGCTGGATAAGAACAGGAAGCTTATGCCACACCAGTTCGATGTAATTAAGGGGGCCGCGCCGGATGCAGGCGTGGCGCGGGACAAGGCGGGAAACCTCTACCATCCCACTACGACGGGCGGCAATTTGTCTTGTGGCGGCGGGGCTGGCTTGGGAGTCGTTTTCAGAATGGATAAGGCTAATGCCATCAAAGTGCTCCACACTTTGATGGCACGGACGGGAGCCATCCCTCAGCAACGTTGGTGCTGGACGCGGCGGGCAACCTTTACAGCATCGCGGGCAAGCCAACAACGCCTGCGTGACATTCGGAAAGGCCACTCTGCATCGACAGCAGTCAGAAAGCCAATAACTGACAGCTGTCCGGAGCGCGGAATAAAGCAACTCCTTCACCGCAGCGGTGGGAGTTGTTTGCATGAGTCAAATCAAAGCAAGGACAAATTATGCAAACCCTAAGGACCCTAGGATTCACAATTATAGCTTCACTGGCTTTGCATGGCATCGCCGGCGCGCAAAAGTGGCAAAGCCTGAAGCATCCACCCACATTTTTGACAGACACTGCACTGCTGCTTACCGATGGCACGGTCATAGTTCACGAATACTGTTCGCCGAACTGGCATCGTCTCACACCAGACCGGACAGGAAGCTATGTGAATGGTTCATGGTCCAAGATAACTTCCATGCCGTCGGACTATGCACCTTTGGCCTTCGCCTCTGGAGTGCTGCCTGACGGGCGCGTTCTCGTCGAAGGCGGGGAATTCAACGGCGCTGGTTGCCCAGCCGCCGAAACACCGCTCGGCGCCATTTACGACCCGGTTGAGAACAAGTGGACGAACGTCAGTCCTCCCGCCGGGTGGAGTGAAATCGGCGATTCTCCGTCGATCGTTCTGCCGAACGGAACTTTCATGCTGGGCCAGAACTTCACCACTGCCACCGCTTTCTTCAATGCGAAGACGTTAGCCTGGACCCTCAAAGGCACAGGCAAGGCCGACAGATTTTCTGAGGAAGGCTGGGAGTTGCTGCCGAACGGCTCGGTGCTTACGGTAGACACGCAGAATACCCCTACCTCAGAGAGATTCCTGCCCAAATCAAACAAGTGGGTCAGCGCTGGCAGCACGATCGTGGATCTGGCAGACAAGTATTCGCTGGAGATCGGGCCGGCGTTATTGCGGCCCCAAGGGGACGTCTTCGCGATGGGAGCCAACGCCACTGCCGCGGGGCATACCGCCCTCTATAACACGGCCAATGGCAAGTGGGCAGCCGGTCCTGATCTCCCGAGCGGAAACGATATGGCTGATGCGCCCGCGGCTATACTGCCGAGCGGAAACGTTCTGTGCGAGACGAGCCCAGGTCTTTTCCAACCCCCCGTCACCTTCTACGAGTTCGATGGAAGCAAGTTCCATCGGGTCCCTTCACCCAGTAACACGGGCAATCCCAATACTTCTTATGTGGGGCGTCTGCTTGTGCTTCCCACGGGCCAGGTGCTCTACACCGTGGGGGATGGCGTCAGCATGGATGCTGAGATCTACACCGCCAAGGGAACGGCCAACAGCGCTTGGGCGCCGACCGTCACGTCTGCTCCGGCCACGGTGACTCGACGACAAAGCTATATCATCTCGGGCACGCAGTTTAACGGACTTTCGGCGGGCGCCAATTATGGCGACGATGCCCAAATGGCGACCAATTATCCTCTGGTCCGGATTACCAACAATGCCAGCGGCCACGTTTTCTTCGCCCGGACGCACGACCACAGCACTATGGGCGTGGCGACCGGAACAAAGAAAGTATCCACTCATTTCGACGTGTCGGCAGGCACTGAGACCGGCGCCAGCAGTCTGGTGGTTGTGGCGAACGGGATTGCCTCGACACCAGTTGCGGTTACGGTGCAGTAAAGGGATCGAAGCGAGTTTCGGTTCCCGGTCTTATCCCTTGTTCGTCTTTGGCTAGGAATAGGACTCTCAATTTCGTTGCCTTGTGCCTCTTCATTGACAGGTGAGGAGGAAATCGGGTGAAGAACCCGCGCTGACGCGCAACTGTAAGCAAGGAGATTTTCGCAGAGAGTCCGGAGTTATTGCAGATCGAAGCTTTGCACCCCGGTCCTTCTATCGAGGCGTAACTGCTTGCTAGTTTTGATTTCACAGGCGTCCGGTGCGACAATTCCTTGCTCTCGGTGAGATGGAAAGCTACGAGGAAATCGTGGCTTCAGAATTATGAAGTGTATTTTCAGACTGCTCTTGGCCGGCGCAACAGCCACGATTCTGCTTCTCACGGCTTCCGCCTTGGGCACCAAGAAACCGGTCCGCTACGTCTTTACGAATAACGACCCGCCGGGAGAAGAAGTTTCTAACTCCGCTAACTTTTACTCTGTGGGTGCGGGCGGTCGATTGACCCGGAAGGCGATTGTTACAACGGGCGCCGCTGGAATCGGGGGCGGATACTTTGGACAGGACAAAGTGAAGGCGCTGCAGAAGGGCAAGGAGCAATGCGTCTATGTTTCGGATTCCTTCACTGGTCGGGTTGGGGCGATCGTCGTCCAGACACTCGAATTGTCGGGTGCGTTCGCGGGATCGCGCACCGATTCTGGAAAGATTAACGGCGTCGGCCTAGCCACAAATGGCGCCTACCTGTACGCTAGCTATACCGCGTCAAACACCATTGGCACTTTCAAGATTTTAGCCGACTGCAAGCTGAAGTTCGTAGGAGACGTTGACGAGATAGGCTTGAATGGAGGCTCAGTTGACGGCATGGCAATCCATGCTAACTTGTTGGTCGTCACCTACGGCGACGGCTCGATCGAGTCCTTTGATCTCTCGCAGGGGGAGCCGGTCTCGAACGGCGACAAACAGAACTCCACGGGCTCGCGCAGCGCCAACACCTACCCTAATGGGGTTGACATCACACAGGATGGGCGCTATGCCATCTTTGGCGATACATCCCCATTCACGGTGGTAGAAGTGTCAGATATTTCCTCGGGTAGGTTGACTCCGACGGTTGTCTATCATTTGGGAAGTGCGATTAGTTCGAGTAACATTCTGCTGAGTCCGGACGAAACGCTGCTCTACATTAGCAACACCCAGAGTGGCCAAATTACAGCCGCATTCTTTGACAAGACAAACGGCACGCTTGCCAGGGGATGCACGTCTGGCTTTCTCAAAGGCTTTGACACCAAATGGGCATACGTGGGGACCCTGGCGAATGAAAATGCATCGGGCACTGGGGACGTAGTCTACGCAGCAGAGTTCGGCTCTCCGGGTTCAATAGGCATCATCGATGTGACGTCAAACGGCGCGAAGTGCAGCCTCAAGGAATCCCCGAAGTCACCCGTAATCGATCCGCAGAGCCCTGGCTTGCTTTCTATAGGGATTTTCCCGCCACGGACTTTTTAAATATCTGCACTGGGCTGATGAGCCATCCAGTCGAAGCTCGGTGACGTCGCCTTGTGGAGAGAAACGCAGCAAAATCAAAATTAGCTGGCTTTGTGTTGTGACCCATGTGACGTGGTGCTGCTTGCAACTACCGTGAAAAGTAGAAGGTGCGCATCGTTCGGCAGAACAGGCGCCAGACTTGCTCTTTCATGCGGTCCGGCTTAATGGTAGTTAAAAACAATTGACTTGCAGAGTCATCATTTGGCGCGGTACAACAGCCGCCGGTCGCAATTTCAAAAGGGAGACCCTATATGAAGAATGCAATGCCACAATCGAGATCGTACTTGGGATCTGTAAGTACCGTCCTGGTACTGGCCGCCCTGCTTTTGTCGGCAGTAGCGGTAGCGCAGTCAACGCCTGCGCCGAAATTGACCACTCTCTATTCTTTTACGGGCGGGGCGGACGGGGGAATCCCACGGGGCGGCCCGTTGGTACAAGACGGAGCCGGGAACCTGTATGGCACGGCCTTCATCGGTGGGTCGGGCAAGTCAGGCGTCGTATACAAGGTGGATAAGAAGGGCAACGAAACGGTGGTTTATGCATTCACCGGAGCGAATGGAGACGGAGCATTGCCTGCGTCGGGTGTGTTTCGGGACAAGGAAGGTAATCTCTATGGCACAACAACAGCCGGCGGCAACGATTCTCACCTGGGAATAGTGTTCAAGGTCGGCCCGGCCGGCAAAGAGAAGGTCCTGTACAGCTTTAGCCCATCCGGCGGGGGTCTTTCTTACACAGGTGTCGTACAAGATGCGGCCGGCAACCTGTATGGAGCTACCTCGGGAGGGGGCTCTGCGAATGTCGGAACGGTGTTCAAGCTCAATAAGACAGGCAAGGAGACGGTTCTGCACAACTTCACCGGCACCGGCGGCGATGGATCATCCCCTGAGGACTATGGAAGTTTGGTTCTCGACGCGAAGGGTAACCTTTACGGAACCACCGCAGTCGGCGGCGATCTTAACTGCTTTGCTCCGATTGGCTGCGGGACGGTATTTAAGCTGAATAAGGCGGGCAAGGAAACTGTGCTCTACGCCTTTACAGGTAATGACGGCCTTCCTACCGCGGGACTGGTCCAAGACGCCGCGGGCAACCTATATGGGACCACAGGGGGAGATTGCAATACTTACTTTGGAACAGTCTTCAAGTTAGATACAAAGGGGAAGGAGAAGATTCTTCACACCTTTTCCGGCGGAGATGATGGAGCATGCCCATACCCGAGTCTAGTGCTGGATGTGGCGGGCAACATCTACGGTGTCACCACGTATGGCGGAGCTTCGGGGCACGGAACCTCCGGTTATGGAGTCGTATTCAAGGTGAATAGCAAAGGGAAGTTTCAGGTGTTACACAGTTTCGGGGGATCTGATGGGGCTTACCCCTACACGGGGTTGATCCTCAACAAGGCAGGCGCCCTTGAAGGCACTACTGCAAATGGCGGTTCTTCCGGCGCAGGAACGGTATTCAAGTTGACGCCTTAACCGCGATGGGGAGGGCTGCGCGTTGTGGCATCCGGGGTTGATTGGTCAGCCAATTCTTGGTCCGGGCAAGATCCAGTTCCGCGGGCTTCATCGCGCAGTCAACGTGGACTCGATGGCTCAAAAAACAGCAAGAATCCTCAGGAGGAACCTAGTGAGAAAGACTGTTTTTGCAGTATTGCTTTCCGCACTTTTTATTAGCGTGGCGGTAGCGGGCGATTCATATCGCAACCCCACGAGCGCGGCGCGCCCCGACGTGGTCTCGCCCGGACCGATTGTCGTTTACCCGTTCGTCGACGTAGGGGCAATCCAAGCAACGAGTACGAAAATCTTCGTTTCCGACGTGGTAGATAACGTCGTGAACATCTATAACACATCCGGCAAGCAGCTCGCGCAGCTCACCGGTTTCAGCGAACCGCAGGGGCTGGCGACTGATGCCAAGGGCAACCTCTACGTCGCCGATACTTTGAACAGCCGAATTCAAATCTATGCCCCGCCCTACACGAAGAAGCCGAAGACGTTGAGCGATCCGGGCCAGTACCCGTGCGGCGTCTCTGTGCTAAATAACGGCGAGTTCGTCGCGGTGACGAACATCATCAGCACGAGCTATGGTGCCGGGAGCGTCACGATATACAAGAAAAACAAGGCGGGGAAGGCAATCTCCAGTTCCTCGTTCGCCAAGGTGTATTTCGCCGGATTCGATGCCAACGGTGACCTCTATATCGACGGCTCGAACTCGAGCGGCGACGTCGTCGTCGGCGAAATCGCAAAGGCGACCACGACCGGCAAGAAGATTGTCACGCTGACAACCCGGAACTTGATCGAGTTCCCCGGAGGTATTGAGGTAACGATCAAAGGCAAGATCGCTATCGACGACCAGGAAGCCGCCTCAGTCTACACCTACAATGCACCCAAAAAAGGCTCGCTGGGCTCTCCGGTCAACACGACCGCGCTTACCGGTTCGGGCGATCCCGTCACCTTTGCATTCACGAGCACCAACAAAGACTTGTGGACTGCTGACGCCCTTAATGTGGAATTACTTGAGTTCGCGTACCCGAAGGGCGGAAGCGCACTGAAAACTATCCCGGTGATGGGCGTCGAACCGGCTGGCGTCGCGGTCGTTCCGGCGGAGGTACCGTAGCTTACGTTGGGTAGCCATGCGAGGGGGCGGGCGCGCAAGCGTCCGCCTTTTTCGTTGCTGCAACGCCCATTGTGCCCCAGCGAAACTTTTCGACAAGGCGGTAGCGCGAAATGGTCTGCCGATCATCAGTGCCCGAACATGACGATCAAGAAAATGCTTGGTGAAAGAAACAGGTCTTGTTCGAGCGTTAATCGCGCTCACAGTCATGGCTACCGTAATGGCAGGCGGAGGCGGGGAAGAAGAAAAAGAAGGGCCCGACCACGTCATTATAAACGACTGCAACTGTCAGATTGTAGTGACCGGATGCTACGAGTAGCGCGTGCCGAGGAAGTCGCATCGCTTCCGGGGGTGGCCCATGTTGTCGGTAATTCTTACAAACACCGGTTGGCGGAAATCGTAGTCGCTTCCTTCGACGATGGCCCCAAAGAAGTTACGGCACAATCCCGGTCTTGTTCCGGTGTCGAGCTGGGTGCCCGAAGCACGAAAGCGAAATTTTCGTCTTGCCTGGACGAGCCATTCTGCATCGTCAATTTCCGTTTTTCGTAGCACTCAGAAACGGTACGACTGAATACCCATGCGCCCGGAACAAGATTTGACATTCTGGACACATCCAGGTTTGTACTGGTCCGAAAGTACCCTCCAAAATGACCAACTCTGCGGGCTCACTGCAGCGACAGGATGGATCTCTCGGATCTAGGTTGGTCTCACAGGGAATCTCATCACGGCCAGCAATGTCTTCGTTAACCCCCATATAGTGACTTAACCCTTCCTACGGTTTCATTGATGCGATCTACCATATCTCTAGGATTGCCGAATCCTTCTGACCTACGACGTCTAGCCGATCTTTTTCAGGGGGCTGGCTTGTAGGTTGGGCACGAGAGAGTCAACTCGAAGATTGGACGAAGCCAAATAAGTTCAGCGCGTCCTGCGCCTTGCTTTGAGTTGACACAAGAAGCTCATAAGTACGAAATCCCAACCGAATGATATTGTGCTCTCTCTCGGCACCAGTCACTGGTGGTTGGCTCGCTGTGAATCGGTCCCATGCCAGTTCAGATTCCCAGATCGAAATCATCAGTAGCTCGACGTATGCGACGAACGGCCTCTGCAACAAACAGAGCGAGACAAATCCTTCCGCGGCCCGGTAGGTTGGAACTGTCCGACTGCGCAGGTCCTCCATATGCACGTTAACCATAGATTGGAGGACGGCAACAGATGAGACTTGCACAATCATTCACGGTTGCCTGACGGGTGTTCCTCGACGAGGGTCTACCCTTGACCTGGGAGTAGTTAATAGCAGGAAAATCATCGCAGCGCTATCAAATTCTGTTTCATGTGTCGTAAGCCGAATTTAGCTTACTACTTGTGATAGAAGATCCCCAAGCCGATCCATAGGTCCATGGTACGCGTCTCTTACATTTGTTTTCGTCTGGAATAAGTTCCTCACTCTGGACAACACCATGACGCCACGGCGCTCCACCAGTGACACCGCAGTCCACGCAACACTGCACTGGACCAGGGCACGCTATTCAAAGCCTGATGAAATATTTATTAAGCCAGCTTAAACAGAATTGATTAGGAATTCATCCCGCGCGTCTGGTACCAAGTGACAAGTGAGGGCTTGACTGGGAAGCGGCCAAGGGGTTTGATCTCCTCCCAGGGTTTTCCCCTTGTTTATTCCAGTTGCCCGGACGGCGACTAAAGGGTGGTCATCGGCCGGTGACGCCCTTTTCGCTTGTACCGCCACGTCTAGTGTGACCGTGGCGGAAACGCCCCAAGACAGAGCAAATTGACTACGTATAACGATTCAATTGCTCTTTGGCGGGGAACTCTGATGTGTTGCCTCCATACCTGCGGGAGCACACTCCAAAGACGAATTTGAGAAAGCAGCAGCAGCCGCGTCGAGTCTTGGGTGTGAAAAGCAAATGGGAAATCCAAATTGCTAGACAGATGGGGTGGCATTGGTAGTTATGACAAGGAGAAGTTGGAATTGTTAAACAAAGGCAAGAACAAATTGAGTTTTTTCTCCCGCCGGTGCTCTGCCATATTGAACGGCACTGAGGGCTGCACGGTAGGCTTACTCGCTTCCCACCGGGCTGGCGAGCGTGTATCCAGCGTCGCGAATTAGTATGACCGGTCTGCCACGTCAAAACGGCGCATTGCGTGTCAGTCCGATGGATCGACATGGGCGGCTGATCAGTCCTCCTGTGCTCCGGGCAGCCGAAGAAGTAAGTAATCGCGCAATACTGCATGCCGTAAAGCAGTTCGTTGATCCGGCAATAGCGGCCAACCTGCTCGAAGAGGCAGCAGCAACGGTCTCTCGGGTCTTAACCGCGAAGAACGCCGATGAAGGTTCTGTACGAAATCTCGAGTCATACCTCTTTCGTGCATTCCTCAGACGCTTAAATAGGGTCAAGAAACGGCAATCGTTCGTGGCGAAAGCAGTTGAACTCGAAGCTCAACTTCCGCGCGTCTCCGGAGATCCCGGAAAGGCGCTCGAAACAAAACTTTTTATAGATGAATTCTTGATGCATTGTGATCCAGTAATACGTGACATGCTCTGTCGGCGCATGGCGGGTTGTTCCTGGAAAGAGATCGGCTCTGCATATGGCATATCGAGTCATGCCGCCGAGTCAAAGTTCAGCCAGACGCTTCAGAAGGTCAGGAGCAAGCTTGGTCTGAAATAAGCCTGCAAATGGCTGGCGACAGGTTTTTGGAATGCTAACTGACACTAAACAACGTCTAGTCTTCAGGAGAGAACGCGATCTCCTTGAGTTTGCCCGTTCCTATCTGGCTGACGCTTTTCCGAATCCCGAGCGTAAAGGCTGCCCGCCGGATAATGGGCTGAAGATCTTGGCAAGCCGGCCAACGGAGAGCGACGATTCGCTAAGCAATCACTTGACATGCTGTTCACCATGCTTCGACGCGTATATGGCTCATCTCTCACAGGCAAAAGCCGAACTGGTTGAGTCGGAGAGAATTCGTCGAGCGACTTGGATTAGGCGTTCTCTCGTGACCGCTGGTGTTCTCGCTATATTGGTGATCGCCTTTTATGTCTTCTTCAACAGACGACACATCGAGTCGACTGTCGCGCCCCGTACACAGGAGCCAGCTGGCAATCCCGCGACGCCCGTTCAAGGGACGGCAACCGCGATGTACGTTCCAGTGCTCATCGATCTGAGTAATGCTTCCGCAGTCCGCGGACTCAACCAGAATGAAGCTACCCCTTCAGCGCACGTAATTCCTTCAAGTCCACTCATGAATTTGAATCTGCTCTTACCTCTTGGGAGCGAGGAGACGCGCTACTCCGTGAATCTGAGGTCTGGTCCAGACGTCGTCTGGTCGGGCTTGGCACTAGCGCATCCGGAAAATGGTCAAATGCTTCTGCAGATGCACGCAGACTTTAGTGATATTCGCCCTGGAAACTACGATCTGGTGCTTGCTTCAAAGGGGTTCCGTCTTACTGTCCCCGTCCTCGTGAAAAGCGCTTCGTCTGGAAGGATCCAATAGTCATGAGAATCTCTCGATCTACCCTAGGCGTAATGATCTTGGGGATCCTCTGCGCAACTGCGGCTGCGCAGGAATCGAAGTCAACGAAAGAACCCAATCCTCCTCTGAAGCAGGTTGTAGCGTCGGCCAATGATAAGGCCGAAACGAGCCTGCAGCGAGCGCTCCATTTCGCCGATTTGTATAACTGGCATGCTTCTCGCCCATACTTCATCGAGATGCTAAGTCATAGGGTGCCATACTCCGACACCGTGCGGACGCGGCAAGATGCGCTTGGTGGCACCGAAACGTCGCGAAATCCGGCTATTGGGTTCAGGACTGGAAAAAGACCCGTGTTTATCCTGATTTCATCTTCGCCCCATGAGCGAATGGATAAGAAGGATCGCATTTTGGTTTGGGAGATGAAAGAAGATCAACTTGAGGGGAATTTGGATACCGCCTACAAGCGAAGACTCCTAGAAATAATTTCGACCGATTTCCGTACGGAAGACGGATTGAAAGCCGGAACTTTGGAACTCATTGGCCGGACCCCTGACACGGTAGAATGCGACCTCGTTTTAATAAGTCAATGGACAACGAAGGCCTCAAGTACCTTTGCTAAGGGCTCGCGCGAGGCGAGGGATTAGGGAATGCTTAGGCGGATGGCGTGAAGAAGAAATGTCGATCAATCTATATGCCGCTGATCTGAATTCGCTTGGAGGGACTGAGCTTTACGCGGCCATCGAGACCCTCTTGCGTTTGTCTGATCCACCGTCAGATCGCTTGTCCGAAGGTTGGACCTTGGACTACAAAGAGCAGTGGTCTGACGAGATGCTGAAGCACGCTGCGGCGTTCGCAAACACGTTCGGGGGGTTGTTGATTGTAGGCGTGAGCGAAAAAGATGGGAAACCACAGGAAATCATCGGCGTTCAACTTCGGTCGGAACTCAAGACACAGATCGCAAGTAGCATTGCCGCAAATATCTCCCCGACGCCCCAATTCGAGATCGCCGAATGCCTCCATCCAGACGACCCGAAACGGCGGGTTGCGGTAGTGCGAATGAGAAATGTGAATAAACTGCATTACTACATGAAGGGAGACAAGCCGATTTATGTGCGGAATGAAGATGAATCTCGACCTGCCAACGCAGCTCAATTACGCTCCCTGATTGAGCAACGTACTCGCGAGTCTGTTCCAGTCAATACCGGCCAGATGCTGAAGGATCTCTCTTCACGATTCTATGTGACGAGTGCCAAGCAAGCTGGGACGTACGAGGAAAGAAAAGCTAATCGTGTACGCTCTTCGACCTATTTGATGGTGTTCCTGCGTCCGACCGAAACTTTGTCATTTCCATTTGATGCTTCAACAGAGGATCTGTTTGATGCAGTAATTGCTCGGAGTTTCCCTGAGATTGCTCGCCGATGGAACGATGAGCAAGCTGAAAGACAAGAAAGCCGTGGCAGCGACTGGCATGGGATCGAGTTTTGGCAGCGTGACCTTGATTTCGAGATGAACTGGCTCTTTTCCCCTCGCGAGGTTGCGCTGGTTACACAAGTCAACGTTCCGATCACCGGAGTCGGCAATAGTTGGAGCCTAGCGGATGTTGCCCTAAATCTCGCCTTTCACTTGCGCGCTGCAAATGCAATCTGGGAGGCGTTGGATTTCTATGGAGAAGCAAGAATTGCGTGCCAGTTGAAGGTCGAAGGACTCAAGCTCTACCGCGGGACGGCTGGTTTCTATTCGATCTTTTACAATTCCGAGTTGTTTTTGGTGCCCGCAATCATTAAGGGGGGCTCGTTGACGGCATCGATCGCGAGCGGCGAAGTCGGGGCCACATTCATTTCCAGAACCGCCGACCTTTCCGTCACCGTCTCAGCCATCACGAACCAATTGTTGCGTGGCCTCGGATTCTCGGCAGATCTGGAAACTCTTCGCGCCGAAGTGAAGCGGCTGTTGCGCCTTGCCGACATGCGTTATGCGTACGACGATACTCAGTAATATTGAACCGCGACCACCGCTCCGGGACCAAGGCGAAGTCTGGCAGGAGATTCATCGCGTTGTTCCCCAAGCCAATATCTTGCGGCTTGAGCTTGGGCAGGGTTCGAAAGGGTTCAGTAAGAATCTGCAATTTCTTGCAGTCGCGTTCGGTGAATATTGGGCCGGTCCATAGCCGCCGATTATCAATACAATCCACCAAAGTCTTGGACGCTGAGAGCGATCTTCCCTACCTTTTTCTTAGGCGGGGGAGGCCATCGAGCTACGTCCGTCTTCGCTGCTGGTCGGAAATCAAGTGCGGATTGTCGCATGGGTCGAGCCGGAATCAAGGAATGACCGATGAGGGAACCGCCGGAGTCAGGTGCTCGCATGACAAGTGACATCAGGGAATCAAACTCTACGGCGGGAAACCCATCGAAAGAGGTCCTTCTGACCGCAGATGAAGTGTCGCAAATCCTTCGGGTTCCCCGAAGCTGGGTGTATAGCCATTTAAGTATTCCCGTGATTCGGCTGGGTCGTTACGTGCGTTTCAGGCGCTCGGAGATAAATGGCTTTCTGGAAAAACGAGGGGCTTGCCAATGATTCTTGTTGGTGCTACTCATGAATCACGGTTGAAGCACCACGGAAGGAGAATCGTGGTGCGAGAAAGACATCAAAGGCCCCGAGTTTCAGACTTGGGGACGAAGTGGAAAGTATTTTACTGGGACTATAGTTCCGGCAGCCGTCGTGGTCGAACAAAGAGCTGGGCGAAGAACCTGGTTCCTACCAGAACTGAAGCGCAACGTTTGGCTGATCAGTTTATGGAGACCGCAAACGGACGGAACAATGAACCTCAACTCTTCCCCTCCGGGGAACAAACAATGGCAGGTCTCGTGGCAACTTGTCGGGAGAAGATGTGGCCGCTGCTGAAGAACTCATCGCGAATCAGCTACGACTTCTATCTCAACACCTACTTGTTGCCCAAATGGGGTTCAATGAAACTCACAAGAATGAGGACCATTGAACTTCAGGATTTCTTCAACTCTTTTTCTCCTCGTCTGGCTCCAAAGACGATTCGTAACATGCACGGCTGTATGAGGACAGTTTTCAATCAGGGCAAAGTCTGGGGTTTGCTGACCGCGAATCCTACGCAAGGGGTCCGGCTGCCTCGCAAGAAGGCCCGGAAACCTCCTATCGTGCTTGCTGAGCAGGACATTCGCCGTTTGATTGATGAATTGCCGGAACCTACGAGATCCATCGTTACGCTGGTGATTGTTGGTTCGTTGCGGATCGGAGAGGTTACCGCGTTGCGGTGGGGAAGAATTCATCCCGACCGCATTGAAGTCGTAGAGCGCTTCTATGAGGGCGAATTCGACGACACTAAGACCGATGCTGGTCGTCGGAGCATTCCGCTGGATTCTTTCGGAATCCTGCGGGCGGCTCTCGATGTGACTTGGCAAACGTCGAAGTATCGCAAGCCTGAAGACTTGGTTTTTTCGAATCGGCGCGGCGGACCTTTGAACCGGCGAAATCTGCTACGGCGGCAACTCAAGCCAACAGCAAAGAAGCTCGGTTTGCCGGCAACTGTAGACTTCAGGAGTTTCCGAACCATGCACTCAAGCCTCATGAGCAGTGTTGGGGTTCGGCCTGAGGTGACGCGGGACAACATGGGGCACGCGACAGTTGACGTGACTCAGAATGTCTACAACAAGACGTGGTGGGAAGAGCGAGTTGAAGCAGTGAGCATGGCTGCCGCCAGCGTTTGGCGGGAGTTTATGTCCAGGCCGCAGGTGCCTGCGGCAATGTAAACCCTTTTGTAAACCCTCTGTTCCTCGACAAAGTTATAAGTAATTGAATTGAAATGGTCGGGGAGAGAGGATTTGAACCTCCGACCCCCTGGTCCCGAACCAGATTCGAACACTTGTTGAAGTCTCCTGAAATTTGGAGACTCCAAGTGATTTGTTTTGTGTTCGTTGCGGCCTCGCTTTGAATCTTGTTGAATTGCGTTGAACGAGAGTGCTTTGACCGCAACAAAATCGTCTACACTTCTTCGCCAGGGCAAAATCGCGCTCACAGCGAGGCTCGCGGTGTTCCCATTGTCTAGTATTCGGCGAACTTCAACTTTCCATCTTTACCACGCAACAAGACGACAGGTGCGTCTCCGGTGAGCATATCCCCTTGGAGGATGTAGAGGTCGCCGACGTAACCAGGGCTTCCCGAATGGAAATGAAACTTGGCGGCGTAGACTAGCTTCGCAAAATGCTCTGGGGTTTCATCGGGTTCCAAAACCCCATGACCCCCGAATTGCCGGTATAGCCATCATCTCATTCCATTCCGATGCTCAGCATATGGGGACGAGTGTCATCGCACCATTTATCAACGGCAGGATTGATAAGGCAACTGGCTGGGTAAATCAACGTAATGATTCATGTGCTTGGTATACTCTACCCTACACGAACTCAGGGCAACCGCGGACACGTTTCCGACTGCAAACAGCCGTTACATTCGTCGGGAGTGAGTTACGTGTGACTCGCTCGCAAGCCAGGTCAACCTACTCGCGAAGATCCATTGCGAAAATCTGAACTATTTTGTCCTTACCGGCAGTAGCCAGCCGATTCCTGCCGCTGACGAGCGTGCCTACAATGCGGTTGCTACGGGTTGCTCGTCTGAAGACCGAATCGAGTCCGTCACAATGTAAATACAGCAACGTGCCGGTCACGGATGGCACGCAAGAACATGGATAGCGATTTGCAAACCAACAAACGGATCGCGAATGGATTGCAATCCGCTCATTAGCGTCGTTTCTTGTCCAATCTTTGGACAGGTCATGTGTGTGTATTAGAATTTTCTGAAGACAGTAACCCTAATCTTTTCTGGGCTGGACGTGTCAACACGCGCAGCCAGGGCGAGAGCCAGACGGACTGGGAGGGGCCTGATCGGCGACCTCTATCGGCGCGGGCTCGAAGGCCAGCAGCTCAGCTTGATCGTCACCGATGGCTGTCCCGGACTGGCGGCAGCGATTCCGACAGTATATCCGCGGGTGCAGCGCGACTACGACGAAGTCAAAGCGGGGGCACAAGCGATCTATTTGGCCGAAAGCAGCACCCACGCAGAGTCTGCGTTTCGCCGCTTCCGGGCACGCTGTCTGCGGGAGTACGGCCCCATGGTTCGCGGCCTGCAATACGATCTGCCGGAACTGCTGTCGGTCTTCGCCTTTCCCCCGCATCTCTGGCAAAAGCTGCGCACCACCAATGTAATCGAACGCTGCTTCGTCGAAGTGCGCCGCAGAAACCCGCCCCATGGTGTGCTTTGTGAATGTAGAAAGCGTGGACCGCATTGTCTACTCCATCTTCCGAGATTCAACCTAGAATGGAAAACTCGCACCCTCAACCTGTTTACACAAGCAGCTTGACGTCACCGCCGGCAAATAGTCATTGACATTCTCACCTCCGATGCATACCTTTGAGGCGATTCGGCGAAGCGAAGGATGAAGCTTTTGTGAGCTTCTCGTCCGAGGGGGCTTCTGTTCCGCCGATTTCTCCACTTACAGGTGTCTTTAGGCTTTAACGGCACGGTCAGCGTGTTCGGCCTGGCGCATTGCACGCGCAATGTTCCACCCGCGATGCGTATTCCGTGTTGAGAAGGATGGGGAATATGAGCACCCCCGCACTTCCACAGGTGAGCGCACCCCCGCGCTCCGGCAACCTCGAAGTATTGACAATCTCCTTGCTCTGCACCGTACTCCCGATCGGTGGCGCGTTATACCTGTCTCCACGAAGGGGATGGTTCACGGTTGCGCTGGCCATGACGATTTACCTGCTCTTTCTGGGCAGGTGGATATGCGGGCGGCCGCTTGGCGCATTGGTCAATGAACGCAACTTGATGAGCTTGTCGCGATTCCAAATGCTCGCGTGGACCATCCTGTTGCTTTCCGCCTTCTTCACGGTTGCACTCAAGCGCCTGCATGTTCTCTCGGCGAATCACGCGGCGGTGCCGTTGAATGTTGGGATGGTTTGGCAATTGTGGGCGCTGATGGGAATCAGCGCCACTTCGTTGGTCGGCACACCTTTGCTTTTGAGTCCCAAGGCGACTCAGAGTCCCGATCCAAAAAGCATTAATAAAGCGGCAAGCCTTCTGAATGAACCAGCCGCCGCGATACAAGCAAACAGCCAGGGCAACCTCTACGCGAACGCCAAAATGAGTGACGCATCACTCATGGACATGTTTCAGGGGGATGACGTTGGGGACACCGCGTACGTGGATGTTTCGAAGCTTCAGATGTTCTACTTCACCGTGATCGCGATCCTTGCCTATGCCTACGCACTGTACTCGGCAATGGGAAATATTTATCCGCAGGAAGGGTTTCCCATGCCGGTGCCTTCGGACACATTGGTCGGGTTACTGGGAATCAGCCACGCCGCGTATTTGACGAGTAAGACCACGCAACACAGCTAAGAAGTAGATCCAATTCGTAAAGGAGGTTCGTTATGCAACAGAAAGTAATCTGCTCAATCCTGCCACCACACATTCTTCGCAAGTTGGCTGACAAACCCGAACTGCGCGATCGCGTCCTGCGCAACTTAGCAATCTCGGAACAATGGCGGGGCATTCGCCAAACGGCCGCTCCGGCGCTGCTCGCCCAACTTCCGGGGAGCAAGCATCGCACCATCTTCGATGCGAAAAGCACAACTAATCTTCCAGGAACCCAGGTCCTCGATGAAGGAGGACCGGCGAGTGCGGACCCCGCCGTGAATGAAGCCTATCAATATACCGGCGACACTTACGATTTTTATAAGCAGGTGTTCAATCGAAACTCGGTCGACGATCACGGTCTGACCCTTACCTCGAGTGTCCACTACAGCGATCAGTACGACAACGCCTTGTGGAACGGAGAACAGATGATTTATGGGGACGGCGACGGACAATACTTCCAGCGCTTCACCATCTGTCTGGATGTAATCGGACACGAACTCACCCACGGGGTCACGCAGAACGAAGCACAACTTGTCTATAGCGGGCAGTCGGGGGCGCTGAACGAATCCATTTCAGATGTTTTCGGTTCATTGGTGAAACAGTGGGTCAACAACCAGACAGTCGATCAAGCCGACTGGCTGATCGGAGCGGGCTTGTTCACCAGCGCTGTCCAGGGCAAAGCAATTCGTTCCATGTCGGCCCCTGGAACTGCCTACAACGATCCAAATATTGGAACCGATCCGCAGCCCGCAACGATCGATAGGTACGTGAATACGACCGATGACTACGGAGGAGTGCACATCAACTCCGGCATTCCCAACCACGCTTTCTATCTCGCGGCGAAAGCAATCGGCGGTTACGCGTGGCAGAAAGCCGGCCTGATCTGGTACCGGACATTGAATGGTTCGCTGAGTCCCAGTGCGACTTTTCAAGACATGTCGAATGCCACAACGATCGTAGCAGGTAGCCTGTTCGGGCAGAACAGCAACGAACAACAGGCTGTAACCCAGGCCTGGGCCACGGTCGGAGTGCCACCGACAGCCTCGCAATTCCGAGCGCTTTCGGCTCCGGCGAAAGGGAACCCGACTGGACAGGGAGAGGGAAAAGCTGCGTGACAGATGTCTGCATTCGCCGGGCGTCACTTTGTTGGTGGGTGTACTGGCTCGGGGACGTCCGGTGAAGCTAGACTCAAAAAATGCGAATCGATATCGAGCGCAGCGGTGGGTTTGCGGGCATCAGTCAGAGTCACGGCATTTCTACGGATCAGTTGTCCGAAGAACAAGCTCAGACGCTTCGTCAGCTTGTAGATGCGTCGGACTTTTATGAGTTGCCGTCAGTGATTCCGACGGCGGGGCCGGAGAGAGATCCATTCCAATACAAGATCACGGTCGAGAGCGAACGCGGTACTCACACGGTGCAGGCCGGCGAAGCCGCTGTGCCGCCGCGTCTTCAGCCAGTGCTCGACTGGGTGAAGAACTCCGCGCGCAAACCGTAACGCTACTCAACCTGCGATTCGGCGATCTCAGCCGCAAGCCTCAACTAAATCGCCGAAACAGCAAGGCGAGGATAAACAATGTCTGAAACGATTCAGCTCAATAGAGACTTTGGATGGAAAACCCTGGGCACGACCGGAATGCGATTCCGGGCACCAGGACTGACAAGCAATGTGATTTGGCGCACGGCGGCCGATCATGCGCCGCTGATGGCGAGCGCTCTCTTGCCGGGCACGGCTGCGCCCAGTGCTCCTGACCTGGTGGAGCAGGCCCTGCAGGAGGCCGGTCTCACCGACCAGGGATCGGTCAGCATTCCCAGCGGGGGTGCGTCGGTGGCCGGCCCGCCGAATCAGATTGTGCTTGACCGGCCGATCGCCCTCAATCAAATCGAGTTTGCAATCTACCGGGACGAGAGTGGTGTGATCAGCCTTCATCGGCCCTTGCCTTCGCCGCCATCCCCGACGGTACTGGCCTCATCCGCAACCGCGCCTGCCACGCGACTATTTCACTACGCGATTCCTATACGCCATGCAGCAACCCCAGTCGGCGGAGTACCGCAGATGGCGATGCTGGGAGGCATCGCCGGCAAGGTCATCCGCTTCGTGGGGCGGGTGGCGACAGGACTGGCTGGAGATGCGGTGTTTGTGGCTGCCAAAGCATGGGAGGACCACTATCGTGCAGCCCAGGGTTTTCATTGGGGAGGGACAGTTCAACAACTGCTGGCCGCGGCGCCGGTTCCTTTATCCGCTGCGAATTGGCAAGGGTTGCAAGGGAACAAGTCGCTGCTCTTCATTCACGGAACCACAAGTTCAACGGCTGGAGGATTCATCGCACTGCAGAACTTTTCGACCCAGTCGGCCGCTCTATATGCGAAGTACGGAAGCCGGGTGATTGGGTTCAACCACCATACTTTGACCAAGGGCGTGGCGCAAAACGCGGTGGATTTTTTCTCTGTCATCCCGCCGGGAAATTATCAATTCGACGTAATCAGTCACAGCCGGGGCGGCTTGCTGGGCCGAGCTTTGAAGGAACTGCCTCCGGCGCAACTTGGACAGTTGCTCGATCCTGCCTGGGTTCCTCCTGCGGGCGTCAATGCACAGATCGGAAAAATCGTTCTGGTCGGGACGCCGAACGTTGGCACGCCGCTGGCAAATCCGACGGATCTGCCAAGAGCGGTGAGCCGATTGGCCTCGATCGCCAGCAGTTTCAGCCAGGATGCCGCAGCATTCGGACTAGGCGCGTTGTTTGTGATTTTCGGAGGCATTGTGGAAGGAGGGCTAGGCGCGTTGCCGGGATTGGAAGACATGAATCCGGGAACTCCTTTTCTGGTAGAGCTGAATTCCGCATCAAGCGGCATAACTCCCTACTACGGCATAGAAGCAGATTTTCAGCCCACAGGAGGGCTGGCAACCGCAATCGAAAACAATGGAGTTGATGCCTTGTTCTTGGGTCAGGCAAACGATCTGGTCGTACCGACGCTGGGCGTCTCTGATGTGAATGGGCTGACTCTGCCGGGCCCGCAGGTCGACGCGTATCCGCAAAGCGCGAACGTCTACCACACCGACTATTTCTATCAACAGGGAACATGGGACTCGATCTTAAGCTTCCTGTGACGACGCTGGATTCCGAGCAGTCAATTCCCTTAACTCACGCCGTTCTTATCGCGGCGCCAAGACGGAGCAAAGAACGACCCGGAGAAATGTAACGACAGCACATGAAACCGCACTATCTGTCAATGGACGGGAAAGGAATAACCATCTATGCCCCCAGGATTGGACAATCTGAAACACATCGTCGTCCTCATGATGGAGAATCGGTCCTTCGATCACATGCTGGGCTACATGCAAGTGCCGGGACTCGATGGCTTAAAGGGCAATGAGTCGAATCCCGACACCAACGGACAGCCGCAGAGTGTGCAGCCGACAGCGGCCGCGCAAAAAGAGTTGGATCCTGATCCCGACCACTCCTGGACTGGCGTGAACACGCAAATTTTTGGCAATCCGCAAGGCACGGATGATGGATCACCCAAAATGCAGGGATTTATCAAAAGCTATTTCACCAAAATGCAGGATGTAAATCATTCGCGTAACATCATGAACTGTTTTTCGCCTGACAATGTGCCCGTACTGACCACTCTGGCGCAGCAATTTGCCGTGTGCGATCGATGGTTTTCGTCCCTGCCGGGGCCAACCGTGCCCAACCGCCTGTTCGCGCATTTTGGAACCTCATTCGCGAATGTCGACAACGCCATGAAGTTCGGCGATAACGGGAAAAGTATTTACTCCCGTCTGATGAACGCCGGCCGCAGCACGAAGATTTATTACTTCGATGAACAAAGCGCGAGCGTGGGCTTCACCTTCCTCCTCCAGAACCAACCGCAGACGATGGGCACGTACAACGATTTTTTGTCGGACTGCGCCAACAGCCTTCTGCCCGATTACAGCTTCGTAGAGCCAAACTATTCCGACCATTCCAACCTGCTCGCCTCCGACCAGCACCCTGATCACAATGTGATTGCGGGCGAGAATTTTATCGCCGATGTTTATAACCACATCCGGCAAAGCCCTCTGTGGGAAAGCATTTTACTTTTGATCGTCTACGACGAGCACGGCGGCACCTTCGATCATGTCTTGCCGCCGCAGATTCAGCCCGATGGCACGCCCGACCCGGTTAGCGGCTTCCAGTTCAACCGCCTGGGAATCCGTGTTCCAGCCGTTTTCGTTTCGCCCTGGGTCCAGGCGGGCACGATCATTCACACGCAGTATGAACATGCCTCAATCCCGGCGACCGCAGCGAGCCTGTTCATCGCGAACCCGGCGCAACGCAACCTGACAATCCGTGAGCAGCGGGCGAACCTGTTTACGGCGGATCCGAATCTGCTCACCCTGTCTGCGCCGAGGCAGGACAGCTTCTTCTTTCAACCCAGCCAGCCATCGTTGATGGGGATACGAGGATTGACCATCGCAGCTCAGGCTGACGAATCCGGGCCGCGTGAGATCCCGATTCCGACACCACCAGCGGATGCATACGATCCGTCTCGACCGATGGGTGTCCTACTGCACGACCACATTGTGGACTTGAGCCGGCTCGAGCAGAAGTTGCCGCCGGACCAACGCACCAATGTTGACGTTAGCAAACTTAAAACCGAAGCTGACGCGAGTGCTTACAGCGCGCGAGTTGTACCTCTGTTGCGAGCCCAGGGATTGAAGGGGGGCCAGCGATGAACTGGTCACAGAAGGCTGCTGTGTTTGTATGTGCACAAGTGGTTCTGGCAGGATGTTGCGCTGCGCAGCAAGGAAGCGGAGGAGATCAAAGCTATTTTGGCGCCATCTTCACTGACGAATGGACAAACATTAAGGAAGGTTGCCAGCGTACGGATGCGACCGGTGCCAAGCCAATCAAGAGTTTGGTGCCAGGGTGTTTAGAGAACTTGTTTCACGGCAACAAGGGTCTTTACGCATCATTTCAGAATCTTCCGCCCGGAAATGGTCTCGCTCTGGGAGCGGCTTTCAAGGACAGCGAACTGAATCTGACCCATTGGCGCCTGAACTATCAAATCGACGCGCAAGGTTCGGTGAATGCTTCCTGGACCGCCGGCGGCCTGCTCACCATGAAGTTGTCGCCGGCAGAAAGTAAGCAGGGGAAACCGAGGGTTGTCATCGTCCACGGGCCGCTTCCGAAGCACTTGCCCGAGTTAGGCGAGAACGAGACCAAGCTGCTAATTAACACGTATGCGTTTCACACTTCGCTGAATCAGGTCACTTATTACGGGATCGGACCGGAGACATCGCTCGCTGGCCGCTCGTTTTTTGGTTTCCGGGAAACCGTGGCCGGCGCCAACGCCGACTATCTGCTGAAATATGGCTTCCACCTGCTAGGGGAGATCAATGGCCGCTTCCCGAACGTTGGCGGTGACCATGGGCAATCATCGCCGTCGATAGAGCAGATTTACACCAACGCGACCGCTCCCGGCCTGACCAGCCAGCCGGGTTTCCTGCAGTTTGGTGAAGGCTTGCAGTACACGAAACATCTTGGCGGGCTGGCTGAGAAGGCGAGCTTCGGCATGGATGCGGATTTGGACTACGGGGCGAACCTTCAGCAGTTCATCGCTCCGGCGCAGACAGACTTTTCCTTTCGAAGATTGACGATTGATGTCACAAACAATTTGCACTTGCTGAAGCAGTTCAAACCAAAGAACGGTCCGGCAACGTCGGAGCAGTTCGGTACCTTGCTGTTGCGAGGATGGTTGTCCGAATCCATCGCGGATGCCGGACATTTCGTGCCCTTCTACTTCCAGCCCACGCTCGGCGGAGGCGACATTAATAAGGAGCGCACCCTGCCCAGCTTTGCCGATTATCGATTCCGCGCACCCAACGCGTTGTTGTTTAGTGGTCAGTACGAACAGCCGCTGCCTAAGATCAGCTTCCTGGGATTGACGTTCAGGGCGGACACGGGCAAGGTCGCAGACTCACGCGGTGATATGGACCTATCGCACTTACGGCACAGTTTTGGGGCTGGGCTGACCGTTCGCGCCGGCAACTTTCCGTATCTCATTTTCATGTACGCCTGGGCTGGCGGAGAGGGTCACCACACCTTTGCTGATTTGAATCTCTCGGCAATCTCCCCAGGCGGGGGTGCCGCATCGCTTTGGTAGGAGTCTCCGATATCCGGCGCAGATTTGAGATTACGCGATGAAACCAGAAATGCGATGGGGAACCGCGGTCGTCATCGCCGTGGCTGCAGCTGCGGGTATTGCTTCGAGGTCCTCAGGAGGACCTCGGGATGGTGGGGGCACGGGGCAGCAGGCTGGGCAAAAGGTAATTCAATCTAAAGCCGGCAAGAAGGGCGCCGAAAATCCCTGCCGAGACTTGGTCGAGTTGTTCGAGAACTTTTTGCCAGCTGAACCTATCGTCGAGCCGGCCTCGTGCGGTGACCCGACACCTGCCTCGGCTAAGCCCAAAGACGCTGACTTTCACCCCAACTTTATCATCGCCGCTCTTCCTGACCCGCTGCACACTCATTTCGCACTTCTGTTTGACCGCTTTGTGGAGGCAATCCAAGAAGGCGGGCGGGATGAGAGTTACGAATATGATTCCTCGTGGCTTCCTTGGGAGACGGAGGAACCGTCGCTCGCACTCCTTTCGGACCAGGATGAGGCCGAAGATCGCAAGGAGAGTCGTGAGGATCAGCCTGGCGTCCTCCTCTTCCGCAAAGCCGCACCCACAAGCCACAATCCGCGGGCGCCTTATCAAGAGGGTTTGATCGTCTTCGTGGTGGGTGAGGAGCCGACCCGTGGCATCCATCGAAAGCAGTTCAACAATGCAGTGGCTTGGATTGCCACCTTGGAAAAGGCTCGCAATACGCATGCGCCGGTCGCCATTCTGGGACCAACATTTTCGGGTTCGTTCCCGTCTTTAGCTCAGCTGCTCGCAAACAACCAAGTGAGCAGCGGCCATGGCCTTAACGGAGCGGCCAGTAATCCGCTCGCGATCTATAGCGGCAGTGCTACCAGCCAACAGGATGGTACGCAGTTCAACAGCACGACTCCGGGAATCGTCTTTCACAGTTTTCTGCAGGATGACGACACGACGCTAGGTCGTTTTTGTAAACACCTGGCACAGGGGAAGCAAGACATTGCGAGGATCGCGGTTCTCTCCGAGGACGAAACCGCCTACGGCTACAACCCTGAGAGCGATCCGCTGAAGCCAAAGTCACCGCCGGATAAAACGCTATCGTGTAAGGATGCGACCTGGCTTTATTACCCGCGCGATATATCGACTCTGCGCGCGGCCTACCAGAGCCAATCCGTATTCAATTCTGGATCCTCTTCCCAACAGAACCAGGGCGCGCAGCAGAAAAATCTTGCAACTGACCTTGCAGATCCGGCGGGTAAAGAACACGACACAGTCCGCACCTACGCGGGCAACCAAATACCTCTTTCCCAGGAAGCCGAATTGCTCGGAATCGTAGCCGCCCTGCGGTCTCATGGGGCACAATATGTCATCCTCCGTAGCAGCAACACTCTCGATCCGCTGTTCCTGGCCAACTTCCTGCGTCGCAATTACCCCGAAGGCCGGGTTGTGATTCTCAATGCAGATCTTCTCTTCCAACGAGGCCAGGACGCGTTGGAGCTTACCGGCGCGATGACCTTATCCACCTACCCGTTATTCCCCTGGGAACGAGTGTGGACCGCCCGCGGACCGTTCTCTTCCCACAGAGTGTTTCCCGAAGCCACGACGGAAGGAACCTATATTGCTTCGCGGCTGTTGCTTCAATCGCCGATGTTCAGTGAGGCCCGAGGTTGCACGCTCCGCGGCGATGAAGTCTTTTTGCCGTCTCTATCCTGCCAAAAAGCATTATCAGTCCCCATTCCGGACTATGCTCCGCCGTTTTGGACAGAGGCTGTGGCCTGTAAAGCGGGCGAGTCGAACGAGTCGTGCAAGCCTGCGACGTGGTCGTCTGTGATCACGAAGAAGGGCAGCTGGCCCTTGGCCGCGTTGAATGACGACACGCTTTCGCTGGCCAGACAAGATAAGTCCACTTGTCAAACCCCACCTCATTCGCAAAAGTCCGTTAAACCTCCAGACTGGCGCTGGCCCTTGATGCCCTTGAGCATGGAGTTGTTTCTGGTTTTGCTAGTGGGATTCTCGTTCTTTCATCTTTGGTGTTGCGAGTTCGCATCTTTTACCGCTAAGCCCGCTTTCCGCGCGCACTTCGCTACGTACAACGGGCGACATCGCGCGCTTATATTGATGGGCAGTTTTCTCATCGCCTTGATGGCTCTCATCACCGGATGGGGCTGCGGAGCGTTTTCCGCGATACCCGGTCTCTTTCCCAACCTCACCAACGTTCGCTACCTGGTTTTTTCGCTGTGGGGCATTGCGGGACTTTCAATGCTTGTAAACCTATTTGTTACCAGAAACCTGAATGAGGACGCGGCCAATCGGCACCGGGGTAGCCATAGCGACGCTTGGTTTCGCGGACTCGCGATTTTATATCTCGTGGTCTTTGGGGTGCTGATCTGGGTGTTTATTCAGCTCTTGGTTGATCGGCTCGAAGACGCTCTTATCCTTGCAACTCGTGTGCTCGTGTACTGGCGTTCGATGAATCTTGTCAGCGGCGTTTCTCCCCTTGTCCCTTTCCTGTCTTTGACCTTGGGGCTTTACCTTTGGTTCTGGTATTCTCTGCATGGTCTGGCTCTGTTCGGCTCCGATCGTCCCCGCCTTCCACCACGAGCGAAACTGATAATCGACCTTCAAAATGAGGACAAGAATAAGGCCAAAGGCAGAGATTTGGACGTCCTGCCCATGTTTAGCCAGGAGTGTGCCGCGAAACCGGCGGAAGAGATGGCAACTCCATTGGCATGGCAGTCCCTCGGACTCACCCTGCTTCTTTTTTTTCTATTCTTGAAGTTAGTCGTTCTGGTAGTGGGTGACGTGCCGATCCGCAGCCTGGGAGCGAGAACCTACGCGCAGATTTTCTGCCTCTGGCTGGACTTTTGCTTCAGCTTGGTTCTCGCCACGTCATGGCAACTATGGCGGACGTGGAGCGGATTGCGCCAGCTTCTGGTTTTCTTGGATCGCCTGCCCTTGCGACGGACTCTAGGGGCTCTCCACGGGTTCTCGTGGGGAAGCGTCTGGAAAATGAGTGGGAATGTGCTGGACGTACGCTACAAGTTAGCCTCGCGGCAGCTTGAATGTTTGAATCATCTTCATGCCTCTTTGCAGGAAGCGATAAACGCTAGCCTTGACGATGATGACGAACTCAAGGGGGCTGAAGATTGCTTGAAGGCTGTGGCCGAGGATCAAAAGCTAGGAGTGGAGTTTGCGAGGTGGTATTCGCGCAGTTATCGCAATCCAAAGGCAGCCGGCTTGCGGCGATTTGAGGAATTTCAGAAACAGATGGCCGCCACAGCCGGCCTGATGCTGACGCATCTCCTCATCCCCGCATGGAGAAAAGAAGAGCACTCTCTCATCCTAGTCAGCTCCCGGGGCAGCGATGAGAATGAGCGTAAGCAATCTTCGCCGGAATCGCTTGACGAACATATTCGGAATGCCGAAGAATTCGTCTGTCTCACCTATTTGGGATTTGCCCAGAACATGCTTGGGCGCATACGGACCATGGTCATCGCGACCCTTGGTCTGTTCGTTGCTGCGACACTGTCCGCGTCGACCTACCCGTTCGATCCTCGCCCGGTACTGAGTGGAGTCTTGTTTGTTTTGCTTATTGTTGTCGACTCGGTAGTTGTCCTGGTGTACGCAGGTATGCACAAGGATGCCACTCTGAGTCACGTGACCAACACCAACCCCGGGGAGCTAGGCTCGGAATTTTGGTTCAAACTCCTTGGTTATGGAATCGCTCCGTTGCTCGGTCTCATTACCACAATGTTTCCAGAGTTGCCCGGGTTCCTGTTCTCGTGGCTGCAGCCTGGGCTAACATCACTGAAGTGATCTGAAACGCGGCAGGGATCTTGCCAAGATCGTGACTACATTGGATATTTCCATTGACCCCACCCTCCGTCTAAGCAGCTTTTTTCTGCTGGGCCCTTATTTTCGCCCACCGCGCTTTCTGGAACGTAGCAATCTTCCTGCGGGCTGCCGCTGACATCGTGCGTTTCGTAGGAGCCGGGGCCATTGTTTTCGCTGGCTGTGATTCTTCCTGAACCTCTGCCCATCTAGCTTTTTGGGCCCGTGCCACCCGCGCCGTGATGCCGCCGATATTACTCGGGTCGGTCGGTTTGCATTCCGCGTTGTTGCCGAACCGTTTAATGACTCGATCACCGAGATTGCTTGCTCTAATTCTCCAGATGTGACCGTGCTTGCTTGCGCTCAGCACGTAGCTGCTGAAGCGCACTGCCTAGATTCCCCATGGATTCCCCCTCAAGATTAACAACGGAGGCTGTAATACGCTCAGACCCTGTCTACGGTCCGATAGCAGGCTCGCTTGGTATAGTCAGGGTTTCTTTACACGACCGCTCCGCCGCGCCCTTCGGCCCCGGTCGCATGTGCGATCCGATGATTCGTATCTCGGAGGTCGCCTAGTGCCTAAGTTCCTGCGATTTATACGCAAACTGCGACTACCGTATCTGCAATGAAGCCGTCGAACTTGAAACCGCCAAGACGGACAAGGATGGCAAAGCTGTTCGCGAAAGACTGCTATATGCGTTAGACCGGTCACACCCCTGAACGCACAAAGGGCCAGCCGGGGGCTGGGATCAGATTCAAGGCAAGAGCTGCATACCTGGAAGTCTGGCTATCCCCTCCCTCCGGGCGAACGGGGACGCGGCGCACTAAGCAAACAACAGATACTTTGGTCGGTCGCAACAAACAGCCGAACATCATCAGGAACGGCGAAAAAAAACACCAACCGAAGTCGGTGTATGAAATTCACCATCACGCCGGAGACGCAACCGATTCCTCTGGAAAACCGAGAGCGCGCTCGAGCGAAAGCGGATCTGTAAGGAAGGCCATCCAGGCATATCTGTCCACTGCTTGAGGAAGGCGATCAAGCAACTGCGCTGCGGCTTGATGCGAGAGTGGAAGAAGATCGACGACATTGTAGTCAGGGATGCGAATCAGTAAAGCATCGCTTTCGCGCGTAATCTCGATGTTGTGCACTCGATCGCCAGTCCATAGCTGCAGAACGAGGGTGTCCAGCCGAGCGACGTATCTGATTTGTCGGTTCATACTCCTCCTTAAGTCCTTTCTAGAAGGTCACTTAAATGACCTTCTGCAAACACTCAAGAAGTCCAAGCTAACTATGCGTCCCATTCGGATGAATGTCAAGAAGTAGACGATGTGGGGGGGTGCTCAAGGGATACAGCCTGTGGCCTATTCCGCGACGTTCCGTGCCCCAGCGTCAAGAGACTATTTTGTCGATTCGAAGTGCGCCGCGCGGGACGGCTACTTTTTAGGCGTTATCCCCGGGTCTCTGTCACTCTTGTGCAGTATGATCTGTCGAACGACGGCTTCGTGGGTCCATTCCGCCTGCCTAGCAATGTTCGCGTTCGAACTTTTTCTGAGTTCCTCAATTCTCCGAAAGACCCGGGCCCTCAGTTCCGGTGCATTGAACTGAGCAATTTTCTGTAAGCCGGAAACCACAGCGTCTTCGTCATCATCGCCAGCACTTATTTGACGCGCAGCCTGGTCGAGCGTCTCGTGGACCCAATCAACTTTGTTCGCAATCGTCGCAACGGACCGTCTCGCGCTCACAGCCGCAATGCCAAATGCGATCCCGAGAATAGCAACCGCGACCGCGACGACGTACAAAACCGTTACGGAGAACATAGAACACCCTTGTTAAGTTGTTAACATGGCAAGACGACTGCGCAGTTCGTGTTCGCAGTGCTTAATACACGCGAATATAGCTACGACCACGGCGGTTGATGCCACAGCGAGGTTGAATACGGCGTATGCCAGAAGTCTGCCCTCAGCGTAGGGATCACTGTTGCTTCCGGTCTGACCGCTGAGAGTGACGACGTCGTAACGAAAAAACCCGAACAGACAAATTACAAACAGCGCTATGAACTTCAAGAACGGGAGCACTCCATCAAACCAGACGCTAAATGGATTTTCCTGCGCCCAGCGCAACTCCTCACCCTCAAATGAGACCTCTATTAGAAGCACCGCAGCAAACACCAAAAGCTCACCATGGGCGAACGCGGAGGTGAAGGGCGAGTTCACATCCCTTCTCATCGAGTAGGCGAACCATATCACGATAAGTAGACCGTACGGTGCCAGCACTTTCCACAGAAACCAGTTGTAATAGTGGCGATATATCCCTGACGGAGCGACCCTTCCATTCATGCTACCTAATCTCCTGCTTAAGGATTCGATTCACGCATTCGACGAATCTCTCTGTATCTCGAAGGTCCAGCTTGGTTGCGAAAGAATCTCTTGGTAAACCCGAGTTGATAAAATCATTTTTTATGGTCTGATCCAGTCTGACTGTCAGAATCAGAACCTTGGTTCCGTTTTCCCTAAGCCGAGCCGACCAATGCCTCCACACAGCGAGCCCCGTTACCGTGCCTCGCTGCGTGGCGTCTGGTGGGTATTTCTCCTCTTCCGATTCGTTCTTCGTTGGAACCATAACGTCAAGGATCAACAAGTCATGGTGCAGCGCTACCGTGTCAGCTTCTAAGTGTTGCTCACACTCGGAGATGGATTTAACTACGGTAACATCATAACCGTTGCGCGTTAGCGCGCTGACATAGGGCCGAGTCTCGGCGAGATCATTATCGAGCCACAATATACGAGACATATTGGAAGTAACCTTTCTAAACCTCAACCACGAATACCGATAAACGCGGCATAGATGGCGCGAGTTCGACTCGAATTGTGCCCCCAACATCGGTCACTAACTGTCGGGCTACCCACAGTCCCAAGCCCACACCACTGTGATGACGTCCAGTACGCTGTACTACTCCTCCCCGTTCGTACTTATCGAATATCTTCTCAGCTTCTGATGGCTCGATTGGCTCGCCCAACGTTTTTACCTTCAAAGCTGATCGTGCCGTGGATCGCTCCTGACTGCACTCGAGCACCACGGCGCTGTGCTCGTCAGCGTACTTCATCGCGTTATGAAGTAGGCTGTAGAACACACTCGTGAACACCTTTCTGTCCATTTTGATAAGAGGAAACCCAGGCTGCATATTGAATTCGAAAGACAAGTCTCTGCGGGCACTGGTTTTCCTGAGGCGATGAGCCATGAGCTCCAACTCACGTGGGGCATCAATTTCATCTTCTGAAAAGGACGTCGCCCGCCCTGCATCCTTGGCGAACGTTGTCACAATCCCGTAGCACAATACGATGCCATCTTCAATTATCTCCTTGATATCGTCTAACCCTTCCTGAATTGGTCTCCAATCTTTCGCCGACGCTGAATACCTCAACTCCGATAAAGTACCAACCACCGAAGCAAGTGGTCCTTGAAGCTGGTGGGTGATAATCATGATGTCCTCTTGGCGCCTGCGGGCTACAGCTTCTGCCGTTTTTTGTGCCGCTTCCGCGCGCTGGAGGCTCGCTACAATATCTTTCTTTGCCGCCTGGATCTCATCCAAGTGCAGCCGCCGTTCGATAATTGCTTCGAGTTGCACGGCGAGGTCGCGACCGAGGGTTTCATCTTCGGCGGTGAACCAGCCGACTCGCGAATTGCAGTTGACGACCTTGATCGCACCACGCGCAGGGGTCTGGGTTCCAATAGGAATCGCCATCCAGGATCGCACTTTTTGCGGGAGACTTGTTTCTAGTTGTGCCAGCAGTTGGGGATTGAATTCTCCTCGATGAAGTTCGACGTCGTCATATCTAATCGGCGTGGTTCCTGACGCGCATAACGCAGTTTGACTGCCGTTTTTTGCGTAGCGCCTTCCTACTGTGGACGTTCTGAAACCCGCATCCCCCACAACAACCATTTCGCCGGTGTCGGGGTTTGGCTCCAACACGATCATGCAGGCTTCCGCAGCTAAGCAGTCTCGAAGCGCAGCGGCGGCTTTATTAAAGAGTTCCTCCAATGAGGCACACGAATAGAGCGAACTAACTCTATTCCTGGCGTACGATGCAAACCGAGTACGCTGATGGTGAATGGAGTTCGCAAGAATCTTTCCGATCGAATCGAGAAATACTTTTTCTTGTGGGAACAGGGCCTGTCTATCGTCGGAGCCGTACAGGGCGAGGACACCTCTGATTCGATCATCTACACTAAGCGGAACGATAGCCTGCCCCTTGGCAGTTTCGGGGAGGCGTAGCACATCGTCAATGACTGGCTCTACTGCTGTTCCCGCAGGGTAGCGCAACAGTATGCCGCTGCCTCGAAGACGCTCGAGAAACCCTTCGTTCTGGATGTTGCCACCGCGTGGGATGCTCGCCTGAGTATAAGGAACGAATATCTCGCCTCGATCCTTGTGACCGTGCAATAGCCACAGCCGCCCCGAGTTATACCATAGGCCGGCCTTCCGACTGCAAAGGTCTGAGATGACTGCCCGCACGCGCCGCCGGAAATCATCGTTATACGATCTCGCGTCCATGGTGTTTTGACCAATCATGGAAGGTTCGCCGTCTGACAAGACACTTGCATATGTGCCGAGCAAGTCTAAGTGCCGCTTCGTTACGGCATGCTCAACGGCTCTCAGTCGCGAGATAATGGACGCCGACAACAATGTTGCGAACATCATCACCACTACTGGAGCAAGAGATAGAACTGTATCCAATTGAGAACGATTCGAAGGCATTCGCACTCCGGGCAATGTCAACGCAACCGCCGCCGCTACGACTATAGTCAGGGCTTTCGCAAGGGTGGCGGAGTGCTGGCGTGTGTCACTAATGTAAGTGCAATAAACGAGTAGATTTGCGAAAAGAACAAATGCGACGTGGTCGATTCCCAATGCTAACAGCCGACCGACAACGATCAGAACCAGTAAGACAATCGAATCAAATAGAAAATAAATGTCGAAGACGTGAGGCAACTCCCCCGACTTTGCGCTCTGCGCCCATCCCCCGATCTCACTCACGAAGTGCGAGTGGCGGAGTATCGTGTAACTCACCCCGCACAGCCATCCGACTAGTAAAACTAAAATGGTTGCGGTCCTAACCCTGGAATGGGGGCTGATCCGCGAAAGTAGGGTCAGCAATAGGATATACAATCCCCCCAACCCGTACAGGATAGCCCTCTGGTTATACAGATACATCCCAAGAGGAGTTGTGGCGAGCAATCCGACCCGGTCGTTCACCAGTACACGCCCTCTGAATCTCATAACTCTGCTAATGATGCTGGTGTTGGAGAGATCCATAGCTTCACTACCTATGAGTGACGACATCCTGGTAAGCATAGTCATAACGGTAAGCGAAACAGCTGCTTGCTTTTGTTGCCTTCCGACTGCCATAGGTAATTCGCGATTTTCACTGTTCCGCAGCCTCCAGTTTGGCGCGGTTTTCGTGCAGTCACACCGAAATGGGGACTTGCATTGTTTCACTGCCTAGGCGATTAGCCCTCCTTGGCCTCATCCTTCCTTGGCCTCATATGCGTTCTCTGCCATAGGCCGGTAGCGGAACGTATTGCCTGTCCAACCGCCTCGACGGTGTTCGACACCACGACATTCCAAGTCCCTAAACTGCAAATTGGGGAGAGAGAGATCGCCGAGTGGCAGGATTGCTAAGCTCTGACCACAAATGCTGTTGTTCGAATGGAGTAGCGAGACTACCCTTTTCATCCGCCCTCCCCAGGGTCCTCACACCTATGCATCTCGGACTTCTCGTGATCGTCAAGACCCAAGTCCGCGCGCACTAGAGTGTCGTTTGGGGGGGAAGAGCAACTGATCACCTGGCAATCGAAAGCACATTTGAGATCGACTGCCGGAATCGGAAGACACAATATTCTCTGGCATGTACATTGTCAACCGGAAAATGGCGGGTGATTTTGGGTCTAGCGTCGCCGAAGATTGTCTGGACTTGAGAATCGGCGAACCGTGCGACCTCAAGATTGCAGCGCTGCATTCTGGTTTTGCAACGTTTCCGGCTCACAACTCAAGCAGCGGCGATTTTTCAAATGAAACCGTTGCGACAACATTAAGTAATGTTGTTTGTTTGATCGTCACAGCAATGCAAAAATCGGCAGCCCGCGATTCTTGAGCCAAGGCTGAGAATGCGTGGTGTTGCATTTCTGGTTCCCGATCACGCTATTGGGGGAGCGATGGCAATTCCTTAACTTGTTGCGGTCAGTTTTTGGAGGCTGGGTCAGCATCTCAATCCTCGATTGCCCTGTAAAAGGCTACGATAATCTATTTAGGCGGGAGCCAAGTCGAGTTGTCTAGTTACTGGACAAGAAAATAGTTCAGTTCGTGTTTTTCTCTTGACAGCGTAATTGTTCGATAGTAACGTGGCGGCCAATGATGTAGTTATACGGAGTCTCGCCGTCTCTGCATATAGAAGTAGTCTCTTTCCCTGGGAATCTCGAATCCGAATACTGCGCGAACGCGGCAGGTGTGCGTCCGTTATGGCGACCACTGTCTTGTCATGGGTGTGGTGCCGTGGTCGGCTAACCGAAGATATGAGGTGAAATCTCAATGCGTCGAGAATGTGATTACTTCGTCCCGGTTCTGCTCCTGTTGATCGCTTTGGGGCGTGGTCATGCCGAAATTCGCTCAAGCCCAAAACGCTGGCAATAAGACCGTTTACAACTCAAACAGCCAACCGGCCCCTTCCATTGCATGGATTGACGCGAGCGCTTTCTGGACTCAGGGTAACTCACCGGATCTATGCACGATCGTCAACGGTATTTTGACCAGTGCAACGGGATACGGAACATATCCGGCAACAGGTGCGGTGATTGACGCTCGCGGTTTGTACCATATTAATGGTGGGCAGATCACCTGCAGTAATAGTCCGTTCTATGGCCTGACCGCGAGTCCACCGCCAACCACCATCCTGCTTCCAGCCTCGACCATCCCCATGTCAGCTACTTGGACGTTGCCCAATAACACGAAGCTCGTCGGCGCGGGTCAAAATACCAATTTGGAGTGGGCGGGGGGCAGTTCGGGCTACATGATTGAGATGGGGTCTGCTACTTTTTGTCCGTCAACTGGGTGCAACTCAATTGGTATCGAGCATCTTGTACTGGTGGACTCAGGCTCATTAGGAGGCATTGATAATAAATGGTCGCAAGACGCAAGCTATGTTAATGACGTGTTTTTCAGCATGTTCTCCGGCACTGGAATCTCGATAGCCGCTCCCTCGTCTAGTCCATACTATCCAGGCGCGACCAACTCAGGACCTTATTCGAACATTGGATTTAATTCTGCCAGCTCTGGCACCCCCGTGTGCATCGATGTCGAAACCCAGACGCGAGGAATTCACGGAGCCACTTGCTTCGGGAACACGAACACGAGCGCAACTCAAGGTAATGCGGCGATCTACGTAAACGCCAGCAACAACTCGATTGAGGACATCCACATCGAAGAGTTCTGGGACGGTATAGAGGTCGGCAACATTCCTTCAGGTGCGGTCGTCGGCAACATCGTCATCTCGAATATCAACGGCTACGGCAGCAATGCAGAAGGTGGGCTTCTGACGAATGTCGTCCACATCTGTGGTGTAAACAACAATCCTAACCTTCCCTTCGGAGAGTGCTCGAAGAACAACAATACAACACACGGAGGAATCGTGAGTGATGTCACGATTCTGCAGGCCGCGAATCTAAACCCAGGGTACCCGACACCGGGCGGAACCGTACTGCAGGATGACCAAACGGGCACAACCATACAAGGGTGCCCCGGCACTACTAACGGATGCGAGAATCCGTTGACCGCGGGACTGTACATCTTAGGGGAGGCAACAGGAGGCGTAACCGGATCATACTCGCGATTCGCAACTAATCCGTCATACCCCAACAGCGTGCGCCCGCAGAGCAGCTACGTTCCGACTTGGAGCGTGGGAAGCAACACCTCCGTGAACGGGTCATCGTGCCATACGCCGGGGGCGTTGTACTCAAACACTCTCGGGGATTCGGGCAACTCCTTCACGATCTATGTCTGTACGTACAGCGGGACCGCGTTTTCTTGGCAGCCGCTCGTGTGATCTTTTCAGGTCATTTGGCCGAGCCAAAGGGAGGTCACGGGGAACCAGGCCGATTGGCTTGAGGGTGGTGTGGCAAGGCGGACTGGAGTTGGGACAATTCTTTGAGCTGGCATCGACGAAGACAATCAGCGGTACGAGGAGAAAATCGATGATCGTCGCAAAAACGCAAGGATTCAGTTGGTGGTTGTTTGCAGTCCTGCTATTCGTTGGCGGTTCGTACTCCGCTGTGCCAACCCTTGTCGGGGCTCAATGCAATAATTCGAAGGGCTTCAACGCAGCATACGGCATCTGCGGTGGGAGTAACGCCACCCCGCAAGGGTCCTTCGCGATGGTGGACGCATTCCAATACAACAGCACCGATATCTGCACGGCGATCTATGACATCTTCCTCTCGTACAACACCGGCAACTCAAACGGGGTCGTTGTGGATGCGCGGGGGTTCAACTCCGGCCAGGTAAACTGCTCAGTCAACCCCTGGAGCGTTAGTGCGGAGCCGTCGATGAGCGTCATTCTTCTACCATCCGGAACCATCACCATCTCCGCAAAATGGACTCTGCCCTCCAACGCACGAGTGATCGGAGAAGGGCCTAACCTTACTATCCTTAAGGCGGCTTCAGGGTTCAGCGGCGAGATGATCGACATGGGAACACCCGCCCTATGCATGAACAAAAATGATTGCCCCGGCATCTCCATCGAACACCTAGGGCTCAATGGGAACTCACAGCCGGGCGTAAGCGGCATTGTGAACAACAACGCGCAAGAACTGAGCTACGTTGACGATGTCGCGTTCTCGAACATGTTGCCCACTTCTTCCGGCAGTGGGGGAATCGCACTCTATCTCAATGGTCAGTATTCGTTTAATTCCGGGCCGTACACGAATCTAATCATGTCCAATGTCGGTACGTGTGTCTGGATCAACGGTCCCGAAGATACCCGAGGCATTCATGGATTAACGTGTAAGTCTCTGCCCCCTACCTCTCCCGCCGCCATATATTTGGACTCTTCGAACAACAGTCTTGAGGACATCGCCATTGATGGCTCAAATACAGGCTCCCAGGACGGAATTTTGATCGGACAAAACGCGCCTGCCGAAAATAATGTTCTGTTCAACGTAAGCGGCAGCGGCTTGAAGAACGTCGTTCACATCAGCAGCCAAACCAACAGCAATAGCTCTCACAACTGCCCACCGTTGGCCTCTGGCACCGTGCATAACGTCTGCGACGTGACCGTTCTTGAAGCTACAAACTCTTCGGGAAGCCCCGGCAACATCATCGAGGATGACCTCACCGGCACGACCCTCAGCGGGTTTAATTTGGGCATGTATATCGTGGGCGAACCGGTTAACGGGGGCTCTAGCTCCATCGGATACTCGCGGTTGACTAGCAGTCTGCTGGCACCTGCGTGGCTCGTTGGAACTGGAGCGCCTTCTTCTAATTCCACCTGCGCGGTCGGCTCTCTCTATTCAAGGACCTCTGGAGCGTCGGGGACTAATACCATCTATGGTTGTGTGGGAGGCAGCACTCCGTGGGCAGTTATTAAGTAGCCCTTAGCGTGCTCTTTGGCCAGTCGCAAAGACTAGCCGAGAGAAGCCAGTATTCGGGGAATCTTCTATCTGGACGCCCAGCCGCAATCCGATGTACTATCGCCGGAATCCGCGCCGTTCCCGGCCCCCGGCACGCTGGAATCCCATCGTAGGAGATCGTGGCGATGACTCAAAAAGTGCGTTCCCGCACCGCAATTCGCTTTCTGTTGTTCGCGCTTATTCTTGCGCTTGCTTCAACCGCGTCGGCGGAGTGGAAAGAGAAAGTGCTCTATAGCTTCCAGGGCGGTACGGACGGTGCCTATCCCGCAGGCGGCGTGGTATTCGACAAGCAGGGCAATCTCTACGGGGCGACCCAATATGGCGGCGGGACGAATTGCTCTCCCATGGCAGCCTGCGGAACGGTCTATCAGCTAGCTCCACCGGCGAAGCAAGGTGAACCCTGGAGCGAGAGTCTGCTACATGTCTTCCAAGGCAAGCAGCACAACGACGGCGAGTTTCCTTCTGGTGGGGTGATCGCAGACGCGTTGGGCAACATCTACGGCACCGCTTCTTACGGCGGAACCGGCGACTGCGTGCTCCTGGGCGTCAAGGGCGGATGTGGCACGGTGTTTGAACTGTCGCCGCCACAAACCAAAGGCGGTAAGTGGACCTACACGATCCTGTACAGTTTCAAAGGCGGCAAGGACGGCTACCTGCCCTTTGGCGATCTAGTGTTAGACGCAGTAGGCAACCTGTACGGAGCAACTTACTTTGGTGGTGGCAAGGGCACGACCTGCGACTCTGGCTATTACCAGTATTGCGGAACGGTTTTCGAACTGAGTCGACCAAAGACCACGCGCGGCAAATGGACGGAAAAGGTGCTGCACAGTTTCGCCGCAGGCACAGACGGAGCCAATCCTAATGGCGGATTGGTATTGAACAAAAAGGGGGCGGTCTACGGTACAACGTCCGCAGGCGGTAACCAAGGGTGTAAGACTACTTCTGCCCATGGCTGCGGCACAGCTTTTGAGTTAAAACCACCCACGAAGACGGGTGGGGCGTGGATGGAGACGTTGCTTCATCGCTTCCAAGGGAACCGAGATGGAAACAACCCTGCGGCGGGCCTTGCCTTCGATAGAAATGGCGGCCTCTACGGCACAACCCTTACCGGGGGCCCCGGCGGAGGAGGCGGAACGGTGTTCCGATTGACACCTCCTTCAAAGAAATCTGGGGTTTGGAAGAAAGCGATACTGCATGGCTTCGACGGTGTCGGCGGCGGGCTCGACGCGGAATCGCCGGTAGTTTTCGACTCAAACGGAAACCTCTATGGAACAACTTTAGATAGCGGAGGCACGTATTACGGCACTGTCTTCCGGCTCACCCCCCCCCAGCAAGATGGCGACAATTGGAATTTCAGTATGCTTTACGGCTTCGAAGCCCCGCCGGACGGTGGCCAGCCGGCCGCCGGGTTGGTTTTCGACAAGAGCGGCAACCTGTACAGCACGACTACAGAGGGCGGCTCCGGCAATGGTTGCAGTTTCCACGGTTGCGGGACCGTGTTTGAGGTCTCGCCTGCAGAGTGATTCGGGATTGCAGCAATCGACGGTAAGACGCAGTTCAGATTTGGAGTGAGGAGATAACACATGCGGGGCACAACAATCTTAACCTTCGTCTGGAAGTCCGTGGTAATCGTCGTGGTTCTAGCCTGCTGGTTTTCAGCTTTTCCAACCGCCGCAGCACAAGGCTCAAGCGTCCAGGGACAAGACGCTGTCTATAATTCCTCCGGGCAAGTGACAAACTCACCCGCCTTCATCGACGCTAGCCAATTCGCCAATAGTCCTCCTACTAAGAATTTCTGTACCGTATTAAACTGGGTCCTCAACCCTTCAAACGGAATTCTCCCTTCTACCGGTGCGGTCATCGACGCACGCGGTCTCCCCGGTGCCACCGGCACGAGCATGACGTGCACAATTAGCCCATGGGGCAGCGGTAGCAACTACCTTAGCGTACCTTCGACCATCCTGCTGCCAGCTACGGGAGGAGCCACACCCAACCCTATCATTATTCCCAATTCCAGCCCTTGGATTTTGCCCGCCAACACGCACCTAATCGGCGAAGGCGATGGCATTCCTTCGACCGGCTTCACTCCCGGTACCACTATCCAGGCAGGCACGGGTTTCTCGGGCAGCATGATCCAGTTTGGCTCGTCCTCTTGTCCTCAGGTTAGCAATGTACCAATTTGCACGGGCATCTCGGTCGGGAATCTCACCCTTGACGGACAGGGGCAATCCATCAACGGCATCACCAACGGGTTTTCCCAGGACCTCACCTCCGTGAACCATGTCAGCCTGTACCAGATTTTGGGCACGGGACTGCTGATTCAGAGTTCCGGTCAAAGCAGCTCCACCAATTCCGGACCGTACTCCAACATTACCTTCGCTACCGGCGGCTACGCTGGGATTTCGTCGACGGTCTGCGCACAAATCATCAACGCAACAAGCACGCACGGGATTCACAGCCTAAGTTGTGCCTCGGGGTCGGAAGATCTGGACGCAAAGGTTGCAGTTCTTCTGGACTCATCCAATAATTCGATTGAGGACGTGAGAATTGTGGGATTCTACGACGGAATTCGTGTGGGCGCTAACGGCAACGCGTCAAGCAACGTTTTGGTCAACATCATAGGGGACACGGCTCCCACAGGGCCTACTCCGATCAACATCGTTCACATTACAAACTCGGGCTATACGGTCTCCGATCTCAGCGTCATGGGTGCAAACAACGCGGGAGGAAGCACCGGAACCGTCACGATCCAAGATGATCTGACCGGAACACAGCTTAAGGACACTTCAGTGGGCATATATGCCCTAGGCGAATCAGCCGACGGCGGCTACTCCCGCTACACCACAAGCCCCAACGCGACCTCTTGGGCTGTGGGAGCAAACTCCCCAAGCACGAGCAGCGCGTGCTCCAGAGGAAGCCTATATAGCTGTATAGGGGGCAGCAGCAGTTGTACAAGCGGATCGATTTCCTATGCGCTTTGGGCGTGCGCGCTGAATAGCAGCGGCAGTCTTCAGTGGGTCCCGGTCAAGTAAACCTCCCGCCAAGAGAGCCGCCACGCTGACCATTAGCCCCAAGCCGATAGGATAATTCGCCTCATTCTCAATGCGACCGCGGCTGCGTGGGGAACGGCGTGGTGTTCAGCAATACGGTGATCCCGGAAGGGCCGGTCAGGGCGGCGAGGTCCGGTTTGCCGTCGTGATTGAAGTCTGCGGTGATCAGCGATGCTGGGCTGATGCCCACAGGGAAAGCTATCGGAGGCTGAAATGTCCCGTCGCCATTGCCGAGCAGAATGGAGATGTGACTAGGCTTGGGATTGGTGTCGTTAGCTACGAGGAAAGCCAACCTTATAGGCCGGAGAGTGATGTTGACGCTGCCGAGCGGCATAGGGCTATGAAATTTGTGGCAACATCAAACTAGGCTTCAGCGTGAGATCAGTCAAGAAGTTGGCCCGGCCTAGCCCGAGAGTCGCGCCAAGGCCCACAGCCATCTATACATTTGATGCTTCCTGCACAGGTCTCCAAAATCCCGCGGATTAAAGGTCGGAAATCCATGTTTGCAAACGTTGATATCATCCAAAATCAAACGGATGACGACATCCACCCAGCGCAAAGCTGCGCGTTGAAGAACTCGCAATCGCCACTTCCAATGCGGCTTCCCGATATGATTCGTCCGGAAGACGTACGACATGTGCCTGCCTAAGGATCTTTTCGAAGTGTGCCGCAGAACTGGATTGCCGCCGAGCGAATCAGTTTCAAGCTGGTATCCATGTTGGATGTGCGAGAGCAGGTCTCGTTCAGTCTCGGCGAGTTTAGGCAGGAGATTAGCGGCTTTCTTATTCGCCATTTCTTGCGTCCATTCGCGAGAAGTCTAGCTCTCGCTTTCCCTGGGTCGGAGTACTGGCGACTCCGCTCGGCAGCAAACCCCAAAATCCTGCCAGAGCCGGAACCACGGACTATGCGCGAGCATCTCGCCGTGCCTTCGATTCGCAGCAGAGATGTCGCTCACCTTCAGTGGCCTAATATCCGGCGCTTCGAACATTTCCTGTAGCTGCTCGATCTCGTCAATGATGCGTTCTACGTCCATCCGTCACAATATCCAACATGAGCGTGGCAATCGTCAAACGGAGCGACCGGCCCTGCCAAATTCTCAAACATTCGCGAAGTGCGATGGGTCATTTTCCGAGTAAATGAGACTCAAAAAACCGGACCAAGAACAAAACGCCCCAGACTCAACCGAGTCATGGGGCGTTAGGTCGAACAGCCCTCCCCCGAAGTCTGCTCACTCACAACTTATCAAGTTCAGGTACGGTTGTGAATGGCCCACTCGTGCAATGACTATACGAACAAGGCGGCTGTTACGAATGAGACTTCAAGCGACTACGCAGCCTTCTTCTGTTGAGCTTTTATTTTCGCCCAACGTGCCCGTTGAAACGCAGCAATCTTTCTGCGGGCTGCTGCTGACATAGTCTGCTTCACAGGAACCGAGGCTGTCGTTTTCTGTGCCTCAACTGGTTGAGACTCTTTGCGAGCCTTTGCCCATCTTGCCCGTTGCGCCTGGGCCATCTTGCGCCGTGAAGCCTCCGATATTACTCGGGTCGGTGGGCTTGCCTGATGAACTGTTCCCGAGCCGTTTAATGACTCGATCACTGCAATTGCTTGGTCTATGCTTTCTAGACGTGCTTGTGCCTGCTTGCGCTCGGAGCGAAGCTCCTGGAGCGCACTGCCTAGGTTTCCCATTGTTCCCCCTCAGGATTTAACAACTGTCAACATTCTATAGGATTGAAATGATCCAAGACGGAATGCGTTTTCCTGCTGCTAGAGTCTCAATGCCGCATATGCGACAGCGACCGTATTTACACTACTGGCTGGCCTGGGCGCATACTCGATAGTGTTTCCCGGAACGGTAATGTTTTCACAGTGTGAGGTTTCAACTGAGGTCTTTGTTGCGAGGACAATCTAGACACCCATCGTAGCTGGGAATAGAATCGAGACCGAATAGACTGCTGCTTCCCCCCCCAAGCTGTCCATGAAATGTGTCCGCTTCTTCTGCTTGTTCGTGATTCTCATCGGGATATTGGTGGTCCTGGCGCAGTCCAGTCGCGACCCGTTTGGCAATCAGCCGACCTCGATCACCCATGCGCAGAAACCACGGCCTGGAGCGCCACCTTCGACGCTTGACCTTCCAAAGCAGGAAGTCGACAACATTCCCGCAATTTAAGTCCATCCTAACTGGCCTGGCAACGAGATCGGTATCGCTCTTCCTCGTAAATTCGTAACGCAAAACTCCCTGCGGGATGGCTGCGCATTTCCATCACAAGTGCTTGTACTTCGGAAGGCATTTCGTCAAATGACGGCATAGGACCACCGAAGCCTGTGGGAAGAACGACAGGCGCTGCAGCTACGCAAAAGGCAACATCGGATAATGTCAGACGACCGCCCACCAGAAATTTTCGCCCATCCGCAAGCGAAGCATCTACGGAATCGAATATCGTTCTGATTTGAGCGACGGATCCCTGGGCCTTACTCAGGCTCAATCGCAAGAGCACTCTTAGGAGTCCTGCAAATATCGGATACGCGCGCTCAACAGCTTTTCGCTCGAAAGCCGGAACTCTGTCAGCGGCCGAATCATGCGATCGCGGTGGGGAAGCAGGTAGTAATAGGCGAAACTGGCAGTCGCGAAAGCCAGCGAGGCATTGAAGCGAGTCCAGTCTGACTCGACTTGGTGCAATTCGCTCGGGTCAGTGGGCAATAGCCTTAAACACGGCGGAGATTTGGGGTCGAAATGGTCGACTATGGGCCGGGGGCCCACGAGCTTGAATGAATCGCCGTAGAGCAAAGGGAATACAGGAGTGCACGCGTGCCACAGCGTTATGAAAGACGAGAAGATCAGGGTGTGCCTTTTTTCACTGCTCTCGACTCTGTAGTGCTCGACTAGAAAGCGGCTCGTTTCGCTGTCGAGGCTAGGAGGAAATGTGATCAAAACTGGAATCATTGCTCTCGCTCGCTCCACAACACTTCGATTCTCCGTCTTCCAAGCGCGACATACTGGGTAGCAAATTACCGCAGATGGCTAGTCGAGGCTCACCGGTAAGCTCGATGGGAACGGCCCGTCATATTGCAACTCACCAGCACGCCGCAAGCCGGGACACTTTAGAAGCGGCTTCAATATCCCCGGTATTTGCACACGATTGACATACTGTCCGAAGCAGCTGTGAAGACCGTACCCGAAGTGCATATTCAAATATTCGGGCCGGTCAATACGAAACTGGTTCGGCTGATCAACCATGCGCTCGTCGAACATTGCCGACTGCGTGGCCGCAATCACAGAGGTTCCTTTCGGAATGGTGGTTCCGTGAAGTGATGTTTTAGCCAGTCGATAGTCCTCCGCAGCCAAACGAAATAGACCGGGATTATTGGGGTTAAACCGGAGCGCTTCGAATACATACTTTCGCAGCAGTGCATCATTGTCGGCGAGCGCCGCGGCTTGCGCACTCCTCAGATGCTCGGGGCGCTCGAACAATTGATCCAGCGCCTGAGCGCAACATTTGGAAGTCGTCGGAATCGCGCCGACTAACAACCCTAACAGGTTATTTCGAATGCTGACATCGTCCATGGCCGGCAAGCCAACACTCTGGAGGGCCAAACAACGACCGAGCACATCATCCTTGGCAGTTCGCGTTGCTTTTCGTGCAGCGACCGTTTCATCTAGCCAGTCGCGTACCGCTGCTGCGGCTTGAGTCGCTGCCTGAGCAACCTTTGGATCATTATCCTGGTCCGCGAAAAGATATTGGAAAATCAGACTTGCCCAAGCCTCTACCTGTTGCTCCGAAGGCGAGGGACAGCCGAAGTAGTCGGCAATCCAGCGCGATGGCACATCTTTACTCAACTTGACTACGTCTATTTGGTTGCCCGCTGCTGCAATCAGATCGCTGGCCGTTTTCTGCACGAAGGGAGCGATCCTCCCAGGAATATCTTCCCGGCGAACCACACTGCGCATATGCGAAACGTCGCGCGTGTACTCGGGTGAATTCTGCATACCCAGGAAAAAGTCTTCCCCGCCAGTCACCACTCTCATTTTCTCGCCATACGTAACGAGGAACACCTCGTCGCGCGACAACACTTCCTGTACGTCCGCAAAGCGCGTGACAAGAGCAACATTCTTGATGAGAAGAATGGGCTTGATTCTGCGGAGAATGGCGAAGACTGGCTCAGGATGCTGGATCAAGTGTGCTTTGAGTCCGTCGAGAAAGGACATAGCCTCGCCCTGTACCTTGGCGAGTTCGCGATCGACTGAGTCAAGCACGTCACGAGTGAGTTCAACACACTCGGCGTCAATCCGTTCGAGAGTGCTCTTAAGGTTTTCGAACATTGGAATCTTTACTTATCGCGTTCCTTATCTCGGGTCGACGTTCCCGCTAGCGATCATCTGCAGCGCCGTCAGGCTAGGCATAAAAAAATAATCGCCGCCCCGCAGTTCTACGAAGTTAGGCAGGTTCGCACAGATGAACGCCGGGTTCTGGGGATCGGACGTACCCTGCAGGACGCACTTCCCCTTGCCTCCGTGGTTTCCGATCACCAAATCCTTATCGTTCCCCTGGTGCAAATCATTTCCGTATTCGATCCACTGCTGCTGAACGAATTCGAACTGGCGGAACAGGCTCGCATTCAATGCCATAAAGATGATGCCGCGATCATCCGCATCGCGAACTGGTTGACCCTCGGGCACATATGTTCCGTAGGGAAGTCCGCGGCGCATGATGCGCCTGCGATTAACAAGTTCACCGTGGAACCCAAACGCATCCCGCGGATTCCCGCGCCGGATATGGGCACCAACTGGGCAGCGCAGACCAGTCAAATCGTTACCGTAGGTGAAGTTGGTGTTCCGATCATTATCCGCGACCAGGGCGGGGTCCGGGCGGTCTGGAGAAATCTCGACCGGAGTTCCGTCGCGCCAGCGGCCGATAAATTTCGAAGCCAGCTTTTCTTTTCCGCCTGGATAGAGCTGGCCTTTCTGTTCGAGGAAGGTACGAAAAGTTGCCACATTCTGATGCAGCTTGCGGTAGACCATAAACGTGCCGTTTCGTGCCAGTAGATGCGGGATAGGCGCGACCGGAAGCTCGCCCGATTCGTCAGCATATCCCAGCAAAAACTCGCCGGTGGCGAGTGGTTCCCATGTGCCCCTCTTGGTTAACTTGCCCTGACCCGGGACACACTCCCGTTCTGCGCCCTTGAAATCCGGGTTCCCAAATCCGTCGGTGTAACCGAAATGCTCCTTTGCGGTGGGCTTGTTGTCGATGAAGATTAAGCCCGCGTCCTGCGCCTGTACCAGCTTCGCGCCGCCGGTCCGGTCCATGATCCTCAGCAGGAAATCGCATTGCTGATCGAGCGTTGCCCGAGTCTGCGCATTCACCGCCAACCAGACATGCACCTGGTTTTCTCTCCAGACCGCTTCCCAATGTTCGGGACCGTTCTTCCCGGTGTCATACAGAATTTGCCCTCGCTCCCTCATGCCTTGCTGAAACTCCACGGGGAAACTGAGCAACGTTGCTTCCGGGAGTTCAAGCTTGGCGAGACCCTTGTGGGTAAACGCAATGTTTACGGCAGCGGCGGGCTTTTCATCCCAGCGCTCTCCGGTAGTGAGGTACTGCACGATTTGCCCAATGAAGTTCTGGCCAGCCTCGGCATGTAAGAACTCCAACAACAGATAACGGGCGAAAGGAAGGTTATAGCCCTTCAGAGCGAAGCCCTGGATGTCAGAAACGTCGATCTTCGTATTGTCGATCATTGTGCTATCAATCATAGGGCCGGTCCTCCGCGGCGGTTTTCTCTGAGTCAATGCCGCCGGGCAGCGGTGCGGGCGCTTTCGCCAAACGATCCAGGAGAAGGCCGAACGATTTCTGAACCTCGGCTGCGGGCTTGCCCTGGTTACTTTCGACAAAGTGGCCAAGGGCAGACTGAACTTGTAGCGCTTTCAGGTTCTCCTGCACTGTCTTGTTATTCACGTCCGCGAAGAAGAAAGTTGTTTCGATCTGACACTTCTTCATGTAGGTGGCGAACGCGGCCAGATCCGCCACTCCGGGATAGCCCACGCAATGTTGCCAAACCGAGTTCACGAAGTCCGGGACTTCCTGTGCCATGCGTATGAGATACGGATCGAGATCGCCATCGAAATTTGTCTCGAAAATCAGGTAGCGAGACTTAAGGTGTTCTTCGCGCGCTGGCGCGCCCACAAAGACCACATCGTCCATTACGACCAGCCGCGCAAAGTGTGTGCCGGAAACTCGAGCTAACGGGCTGGTGTGGTCTCGCGGCAAGCCGGCTAGATACCAGCGCAACGCCGTGGCGTGACTAATGTCGAGTCCATCACGTTCAAGAATAGGCGAAAGTACTGTGAGGCCGTATATTTGTCCACTCTGGTTTGCCATTACGTACCTACCGGAGCCATACCTGTGGAGCCGAGGTCGACTTGCACCCGGACCAGAAATTCCAGATAGGCATTCTCGAACTCAGCGGGTGAAAGAGTCTGACTGGTCTTAGCGAAGTCGTTCAAAGCTTCTCGCACTCGAAGCGCGGCTTTGACGTCATTCGTCGCCGCCCTGGGATACGCGTTGTAGTAATAATCGGTGTCGAACTGAACCTGGGCGATATAACTCTTGAAAGGTGTTACCGGCACCGAACCGGGGAATTTCTCGCTCCATTTCCAAATCGAGTTCAATCCCGCGGAAAGGACGGCGGAGAAGGCGTCAATGTATTGGTTCCACGTACCGTTAAAGTTACTGAAGAATATCAGATAGTCGTAGTGCAAGCTTTCGCGAGGCTGTTGCGCCAAGAGGCGTGGAAACTGATCACGGCCTATGATCACCCAGCGTGCGAAGTGAATAAAGGACAGGTTCTTCAGGCCCGCCTGAAGTGACGGGATTGCACCCAGAACGAAAAAGAACACTCGCAAGATAGGAGTCTTCCACCCCTTCATCGGGGTGATGGCGTTCATTGCATACGCTTTGCCGTTTATGTTCGTCACAAAACTTATTTCCGATTCTTTCGAGAGTGAATGAATTAACCGACTGTGGGGCCCCTTAACTCCCGAGGTTAAAACTGCCGCCGCTAGCCGTCGTACCGTAGAGGCTGCCCGCCGAGTCAAAAACAAGATCGTACATTGGGACGGTCCCGTCGGTGCTGATCGCCAATGTCGCTGCCAACGAGAGGACTGGGATTGTGATTTGAAAGAATCCGCCGATCATAAAAACTACCTCCGGTCACTGTAAATTGTTAGTAAAGGAATCCCAGAAAGAGCTTCCGGCTATCCTGTGTCAGACTCGTGTGCATCCGCTGGGGGGGATTTCACAGCAACAGACCGCTCCCCTTCCTTAAGCGCGTGCTGATATCGCGTCCAAAGATAGCCGTAGAGAAGTCCGTTGGCCGAAAAAAAACCCATGATGGCCAATGCTATGGCCGGGCTGCCCGGGTCTTTGTTCCGGGGTGCATCTACTCCGTGAGCCATGAACACAGCAAGCTGTTTAATGGGCCCTTGCAAACGGGTCAACTCGACAAGACCGGCACCCAGAAATAGCTTCGTCAACCAATCCGCAATTTCCTCGAGATTGGTGGGAGGCGGCGAGGTTGAGTTCGACGAATGGCCCTGAGAATAGCCTGCCGGGCGAAGCCCGAATAGGTAACCTAACAGTACTCCCCCGATGAAAAAAGCACCCGCGACCAGGGCCCCATACACGATTGCCCGAGCTACACCCCCCATGTTCCCAGTGGTCCTTGCGATTGGCGTTTAATATGAGCGCGGCGAACCCGATTGCGACGCATAGCAGCGCTTTGTTTGTAGCTCGATCATAGGTCTTAGCCTCGACTGGCAACTGACACGCAGGATGGCTCTCTTTCCACCAGACCCAAGCCATTAGCGCCAACAGTGACAGGATTATTACGAGGCTGGCCTGGGCGGTAGACCAGTCTTGGTGTTCCTCTGCCCGGACGAGCAGAACAGCTAGCCCTCTTGCGAGCAGCAGGCCCAAATAGTACTTGCCCTTAAGCCACCCGTCCTTCAGCCAATTGTCCATCATCGGTACCGACCTATCTCTCTTGCGGAGCACTCTCACTGCCGGCAAGCGGAAGTCGACTCTTCGGAGTGGACATAAAACGCCTTTCGGTTGGGCCATTAAGCTTTACATCCGCAAAACTAACGGACGACATTTCACTCTCCTCTCGGCAGCGAACGCCGCTGCCCAAAATATGCTGTATGTCTTCTCGACCAGATTCCTTTCTATTGTCTAACCTGCTAGAGACGCCACCGAACTCTATGTCGAAGGAGACGCCGCCATACAGCACACGCCGCAAAACCGAACGTCGTGTTTGGGGAACTGGAGTGTCGCGAGCCACCGGAGGCGGGCCAAAGCAGATGAGGGTCCTAAATCCTCTGTGTATGCTGCTGAATTTGCCATACGCCACCAAAGAATAGTGTCGCGAGCAAGATCACCGTTTCACGTGTCGAATGAAAGGCTATGAAAAAATCTGGCACGCGCCGAACGGAGCACCGCTAACCGAGAATCCAGACGGTGGATCGCTTCGTAACAAAGCCTTCAAGTAGCACGCAACTGGCCAACAAACACTCACAGGCTAGGTCCCTAGATGTGCTATACGTAACTAATTGAAATGGCCTCGAATCTGTTCAGATTTTGTTAGGTTCGAGGCCTTTGCAGTCTATCCGATTGGATAGGTCCACTATCCGTTCGGATAGCTCGGCGTACAGGAAAATCAAAATTTGTGCGTGAGACTAACCTAGGCGCCATTCTAGGTCGACGAGAGTATCGTCCGTTGAGGTAGGCACGATTCTGATATAAGCGTGTGATAACGTCCTCTATCACACGCTACCAGAACGGGCGAGCCGATTGTAAAGTCAGCTTGATTTTCGCGAATACCTAAGACAGGAATGCAACATTGCCTGTCACCTGCTGACCGACGAAGAAGGGAAAGAACTGCCAACTTCCTGCTTGGAAACTGGCTCGGTTACTGGTAACAAGGGGCATTTTATTGTTACCGCTGCAGGGATCGCCTTTCCCAACTACACATACGGAGAACGAAACAGAAGGCCAGCTTGACATAGAATTACGATCGTAATATTATCTGTGCGGTGCGCTACCCACTCCATCACAAACGGCAGACTCGGGACCGAATTCTTGAAGCTGCTGCAGCCCTATTTCGAGGCCACGGATATGCGGCGACCGGCGTCGATGCCGTCATGGCATCAGCCAACCTGACCGCTGGCGCCTTCTATTCGCATTTCCGTTCGAAGCAGGGTCTGCTTGCTAAGGCACTGGACGCTGCTTTTCGTCAGTCTCGTAGAGATTGGCCGGACCGACTCCGAAGCCTACGCGGATGGGAGTGGGTCCGCGAATTCACGTCCTTCTATCTGAGCGGGGGGCACCGCGATGCTGTAGATCTTGGATGTCCCATGCCCGCACTCACACCGGAAGTCGTGCGCAGTAACGGTACTACGCGCACAGTATTCGAGCGGCACCTGCGAGACTTAGTTGAAACCGTGGCGCAACGAGTCAATTCCGAAGCCCCCGACCGCACTCATGCGATTTCGGCCATCGCGCTCAGCGTTGGCGGACTCATGCTCGCGCGGGCCGTCAAGGATCGTGGGTTCTCGGACGAAATCCTCAGCGCGTGTCGTGCGGCAGCGGTGGAGAGCTGCCTTTACTTGGAGGGGCAATGATCGGGATTCTGATCGTCCCGCGCAACTTTTCGAGCCAGAAGCGACGGTGAGGCGGATGTGATCTCCGCCCGATAGTGCTCCTGAGAGCAGGACGTTTCTTATGCCTCCATTTGTAAATTTCGGCGTTGAATTCGGGATGAGTCTTCTTGTGTTCAGCCTGCTAGGCAAATGGTATGCTTGGCCGTTCTTGAGTGCACTGCCCTTTACGCAAGCGCTTCTGTTGCTTCTCGTTCCTTTCCTGCCGCGATATTTGGGCCTGATGTCGCTGGTACCCGGCGTGGTCGATCCGGCGGTCACACAATCTGCATTTGCGTTCTATCAGGCTTACGGCGATTTTCTTGCCTTTCTGCTTGCGCTTGCTGCCTTTATTCTCGTGCGCTTACGGCAATCTCAGGCACTCGGAATCGTTTGGGTGTTTAACATATTTGGATCGCTCGAATTTCTTCACTCAGTACTTCGCGGCAGCTTGGCCGGAACCGGGGGCAGCCTAGGAGCATTTTGGTATATCCCGGTTTTCTATGTGCCGCTGGGTTTGGTGCTGCACTGTTTTATCTTCCTCCTTTTGGTGAAACGGTCCCGGGAATACAGCCCGCGGACAGCGGGTTGATCAGCTTTTAGGGAACAATTCTATGACGAAAGGGTCGCCTCTCTTGCCTGGGAAGCTCAAAGCGATTCTGGTCCTCTCGGCTATCGTTTTGACGGTTCTTGGCGGTGGTCTCGTGTTCGCCAGCCACCGGATGGCAAGGCTGTATGGGACCTCGGAAAGTGTTTCGGGAACTAACGCCAGCCGCACAGCCGGGGCGGCAGTTTTTGCTCTAGGTTTTTTGGCTTGGACCGGCACTACGCAACAGATGAGAGTAGTCCGAACCGTAGTGATTCCTGTTCTGTTCACATGGTTTGTGCTAAAGAGCATTGTTGCCTACCTTGCCCTGGCAGGCGGAGTTTTCAAACCGTCGGTCGGACGAACAGCGTTTGCTTTCGACGTGCTATTCGCGATCATCTATGGTTACTTCCTTGTCGTGAGCCGTTCCGACATATCGCAGTGATGTGGCTCCTTTTCCGACCCATAACCTCTTTTATGGGACGTAAACTGTCAGCAGCAAAATGGTTGATGGGTGATCTTCAGCATTATTTATCATTGACAGCACAGCGAACCATCTTCAAGACGTTCGTAAATTCCTGGAATCGTCACCCGATTTTCTGCAGGAACACGGTATCCTGACGCAGACTGGCAACCTGTCGCAGATGTCGTTTGCAGTAATCGCTCGTGACCACATCGGTACCGTTCAAATGCAAGATTGCTGGCTCGCGGAATTCGACGCTCTCATTTGGGCGCTACGCGAATCCAATAGTCTGCCGGAGGCGATCCGTAAACTGCAGGCCCATGAATGGCTGCCTGTGGAAAGCAGGGATTTCTACGTTCAATTCGAATCATCAGCGCTCGCTGGTGCAGCTATCGAGACTGAAACGTTCCATCGGCCGTGACCGAAGGTCGAAGAGTCGTTCGTGAATGCGTCTGCTTTGGACGCGATAATGTATTCTATCGTCAAAAATAGCTGGTTCTTCGGAAACCGCCACGCTCTGCGTCTTCGAGCGCACGCAAGTCGTTTACTTCCGAGAAGCCCGTTTCTGGATAGTTCCGGTTGGGCGACCAACCATCCGGAAAAGTCGCATCTGCCGGTACGCCTCGATCTCAAACGCGGAGAGTCAGGCTCAATGCCCACCTACTTGCTCGAGAAGTTTCGTTATCTTCGTCCGCGGCCGGCCCTCCTGGAACCGGGTCTTCCAACCGTCATTCTGACGCCGAAGCATCCCTCGTACCCGGCCGGGCACGGAACCTATGTAGGCGCAGCTGTTACCGTGCTGCAAGAATTTTTTCCTGATGAGCGCTCGGAATACGAATATCTAATTCCGGAAGTCAATAACGCACGGGTGTGGGCCGGCGTCCACTTCCGCGAGGACATGCTTGCCGGCAACATTATCGGAGAGCAGGTTGCTGATGCCGTTATGGAGAAGGTGCATCTAGATGGCTCGCCGGGCGAGCGGTCAAAGCGAGTGCTGGGCCAACCATTGGTGACGTCTGCTTTCTTCGGCGACGGGGGGCCAAAGTATCACTGATACGAGTTAGGGGGCACCACTAATTTGGAGAGGAGAAGATATGGAGCGTCGGAAATTTCTTGGTTCGCTCACGGCTGCATCTTTGGGTGTTACTCTCGATGGCTCACTCATTAAACTTGCGCGAGCGCAAAACAGCGAACAGGCTAGAGCGAACTCTCATGCTTCCAAGACGAGTGGATTTCCTCCGAACTCAACAATAGTTTTGGTGCACGGGGCATGGGCCGACGGGTCGTGTTGGCGCAACGTCATTCTGCCTTTGCAACGGCATGGTCTTCACGTCATCTGTGCGGCGATCCCGATGACGTCCCTAACCAACGACACTACGGGTTTGAGTCAGGTGCTGGAGCGCACCAGCGGCCCTGTGGTCCTGGTCGGACACGCCTACTCTGGCGCCGTAATCGCCGCCGTGCGGGAAGACCGGGTCAAGTCTCTGGTCTATATCGCGGCGCTCGCTCCGGATGAGGGCGAGACCGTGGCTAAGGTTTTCTATCGCGACCCAAAGCCCCCGGAATCGCCGAAGTTGGCGCCGGATTCTCACGGTTTTATATGGATTCCCGACGGTGGTTTTCGCCAGGCCGTTGCCCACAAGGCTTCTGCCGAACAAACAAGCATTGCAACTGCCGTGCAACGGCCAATCGCGGTTCAGTGCATTCAAGAACCAGCCCCAACGCCGACTTGGAGAACAAAACCTTCGTGGTTCCTGATTGCCGAAGAGGATCGCATGATCAATCCGAAGACACAGCAATTCATGGCCGATCGGATGCGGGCGAAAGTCCATTCCTATCCTGTGGACCACAGCCCGATGTACACGGAGCCAAAACTCGTGATCAACATAATCCTGGAAGCGGTGCGGGAGACCCTGTCGTCCTAGGTACTTGCCGAAACGAACACGCAATTTCTTATTGGAAGAGGCAGGGACATGGGCAATACAAAATCTGTCGCCATCATCACCGGCGCAAGTCAGGGTTTGCCGGCTATCCAGGAGCCATCGTCTGCACTAACCAGTCTCGAGGCAGGGCTGCAGGCTCCGCCCGCTCATACCGGAGGCGTCATTCGTTGATGGGGTATAGGGGCACGAGGGGAAGTGCTACACCCTCGAACTAGACCGATACGGGGTCACTGCGGTTTCGTATTCTTGATTAGCTCAAGATCGAGGCTGACGGAGACCTCATCGCCGACCGCGATTCCGCCCGATTCCATTGCCTCATTCCAGATGATCCCGAACTTCTTGCGGCTGATCTGAGTGCTGGCAGCAAGGCCGATTTTCTCGTTGCCGCGTGGATCGCGGACGGATGCGCTCGGGCCTTCCACATCCAGAACTACCTCTTGAGTGGTGGCGTTAATGGGCAGATCGCCCGTCACTTTGAGTCTGCCATCGCCCGTCTTTTCCACCCGCTTGGACTTGAACTTCATCACAGGGTAGCGGGCTACGTCGAAGAAATCGGCACTCTTTAATTGAGCATCACGCTTGGTGACTCCGGTGTTCACGGTGGAGCAGTCGATGGCGGCTTCCACGGTGTCCCGCGCTCAGGCTTGGGATCATAGGTCACCGATCCAGTGATGCCAGTGAATTCACCGCGCACCGTTGAGATCATCAGGTGACGAACGCTAAAATGGGCCCCACTGTGGAGCGGATCAATCCGCCAGGTCGCCTCTTGAGCGCGTAAGCACAGAGAAAAAATTGGAGCCATGCCTAGAAATACGACAAGTCGGCGCATTCTTGTGGTTCGTTGATTTGCCATGCTGATTGAGTTACCTCTTTGCAACATCGACCGTTATTGTTTGCAGTGTGCGTACAGACCCACGGTCCGATCTTTACCCGTTTTTGATTCCTTCACGGGAGCGCGGAGCTCTCCGGTGATACTGCTGTTTTACGGCAATCCCAAGCTGCCGTATGACCTCGGGTAGGTCACGATGCCCCACGGTAGCTTGAATCCTTCGATTGTCTCAACCAGTTTGTATGAACTCGCATCGATGACAACCACATTGTTCGACCGCCCGCAAGCCAATAGAATCCTTGAATCGTCCGGTGTGAATGTGAAGTGCCAGCACCTCTTTCCCGTGGGCACCTCCGCGAGGAGTTGGAGAGAATCTGCCGCAAACACCTGGAGCTTGCCTACCAGCGCCGCTGAAACGAAAACACGCTTGCCCGCGCGGTCGAACGCAACTCCGTAGGGCTTCGCTGCTGTCAGCACAGATTTGATTACGTTGAAGTTTGAGCCCATTGTCAGTAACGTCCCCGAGCTTTCCATCGTCACCGCGTACAGGTTGCCCTGCGGAGATACTTTGATGCCGCGCGGCCGGTTTCCGTAGGCCTTTAGATCGACTTCTCGCAGATGCCGCCCGGTGGCCTCTTCGAATACTCCGATGGTTTCCTGCGATTCATTGGCTACCAACATCAACTTTCCATCGCGCGAAAATTCGATGCCCTCCGTTTCATGGCCCGCAGTAGAAACCGGACCCGGCGCCCAATCTCCAATATGAAATGAGGCGATCTGAGCGGGGGCTCCATTTTCGTCATGACCGCTCGTGTCGGCTTTCGCGGCTCCCGGAGGTCCACCGTCCGAACTGGGTTCGAAAGTCGCAAAGATCCTATCGCCAGCAGGATTGATCTTGATGAATTCGGGGCTCTCTCCGATGTGAATCCGTTTAAGCAAACGCAGGCTTGGTGTACTGAAGACCGCCATGTCGCTGGTATTTTTGTTCGATGTCATGACGTATTTTCCGTCGAGCGACACAGCGAGTCCTCGTGGCGCGACATCGCTCGGTTGGACCCTGCGAGTCACCCTCAGCGTGCTCAAGTTGATTACGCTTATCCCGCCTTCCTCCTCGCTCACATAGGCAACGTTGGTCAGGACTTGTAGATAGTGCGGCCAGAGAAGTGTCGCCAGCGCGAGGGCGAGCACAATAACCGCCGACACTAAGAAACCGATATTCCTCACTTAAACCTCGCAGCCCTCTGACTTCGATATTGAAACTTGACTCCGACTGGAATAACTTAGGCTGGTCACGCGTCAGCTATCAGCGGTTCAAGGCCAGACGAGGCGAAAGCGAGCGGCGGTAGTGCTGGCGGTCACTTCAGGCGGACGCCGCCTACTTCTTCTTGCATGTCAACGCCATTGCTGCTGTCCATCCACGCGGCGATGAAGTCGTTTCCGGCCCAAGTGTTGCCAGTGTAATCGCCCATCCAGTTGTTCTCGGTGCCATTGGTTTTTGGGTTGGAGAACGCCTTGGTCAGTTGCCAATTCCTACCGAAGCTCTGCCCTCCGTCATCGGAGATGGCCGCGAAGGCTTGGTAGTCGATATTCTTAGGGTCGTTGCGACGGTCGAGCCAGCTGACGCCGACTTTCCCTGTCGAACTCACGGAAATCGCTGGGAAAAATTGGTCGTGGGTGTCGCCCTTTGGGGCCAGACGCACGGGTTGCGACCAAGTATTCCCGTCATCGGTTGAGCGAATCACTTGCACGCGGAGGTAGGTCCCGGCCCAAGTGTACATGGCGACATACAAATTCCCACTGTAGGGACCGTCGCTATTGTCCCCTGCGATGGCCGGATAGTTGTAGGCCCTTTCGTAGGTGATAGGCAGAGTCCAATCATGCATCACCACCTTTGCTATTCGCTCGGGCGACGACCAGTTGCTGCCTCCATCGGTTGACTTTGAAAACATGAAATAGGCTACCTGGCAAGGGTGCCCGCACCCCATCCGTACCCACGTCACATATACTGAGCCGTCTTTGCCCACAGTTAGGCGAGTGAGGCGGTCCTCTTGCGGATATATCTGCAGTGGGTCAACTGCAGCTTGCGTCCAGGTAGAGCCGCTATCGGTGGAGTGCGAGACCCAGACCTGGTTTTTATAGCCTTGATCGGCCCACATGACCCCGGACACATATAGACTGTTCATCCGAGCGCTTTTTGGACTGGCGTCCACTGTCATTCGTGTCTCGAACGGGAAGGTCTGGCCGGGTAGGCGCAAGGCCACGACTGGTTTCGTCCAGCGGGCTCCGTCGCTTGATTTCTCCACGGCTGCGAAGCCGTGTTCACCGGCACCCTCTTGGTCGAAGTAGATGCCAGCAACGTATGCATTCCCCTCTCGGTCGTAGCCCACGGAAGGCTCATCGGATGGCAAGTAAATGTTCTGGCCGTTTACGATCTCAGCCATACATACGACGCGTTTCCAAGTCGAGCCGCCGTTGCGCGAGAGATGGAAGCCCAAGGCCGAGCCTGGACAGTTGTAATCCACGCTGCCCAATAGCAGTTGATTCGAGTTCAAGGGATTGGCCACGATGGGGGTATCCGTTACGGGGTTCCCGCCCTCGGAGGCTTGCGTGGGCGGAAGGACGCAGGGAGCGGGGGAGCAGGTGGAGCTGGTTGTTATCGTAGAATCGGCTAGCGCTTTTTTCGATTGGCTCCGCGCATTGCCGACCAGAGAAAAAAACGCCAATGCAGCGATGACCGCTAGTGAAACGCAAACTGCGGTTCCTGCTGTTCCTAAGGCTCGCATCCGCCACCTTGACTGTTACACAGCCCAAACACTGATACCGCCTTCGCTGGTCGATTATTTGCGGTTGTGGCAGTCGTTCCCACATACACCCGACCTTCGAAGATCGTAGGGACAGAGAATGATGACGCCACGCCGATCGGGGTGGCCACGTTCCTACTGTTGTAAAGCGACGCGAGAGTGGTTGCGTTGACCGCGTGCAATGCCGCAGCCTTGGTTGCGCCGCCACAGTCGATACCTGGGGGGTTATCAGAGTTGCCGTTCTCTATAGCCCATACTATGCCACTGTTACCTAACGAAGCTGAATTTGACGAAACCGAGGGTGTTGGAGAGGTTTGGCAGAACAGATCGTTGGCAGCCGTCGTTTGGGCTGTCGCTGTCTGCGGAATCGGACCCGTAGTTCCCGTTGCAACCAGTTCATAACCATAGATTGGATACGGCGCAGTGCTGGATACTTTCCAATTAACCGGTGAGTAGTACACCCAAGAGTTTGTACCATCGTTCCAATATGCTGGGCTGACCCAATAGCCCTGATTCGCGGTTAACGGCTGCACGCAGGGGTTGCCCTTGCAAGGCGTAAGGACGGTCTCGATATTGCTTGTAGCACTCGGGTTGTACTGTCCCAAATCAGCCGAGTTGGCAACATATACGTTCGATTGCTTATCCGCATTAATCAGTATGTTCATTCCGTTATAAGTAAAAAACATGGGAGGAACTGCCAAAACTCCCCCAGAAGCGAGATCCTTATCAGCCTTACAAAGACCCTGCCCACTGTTGTAGGAGAGCACGTCGCTTGGAGTATAGTAATCCAAAACCGAAAGGCTGCTCGGATTAAGTCTGACTAAGCTGTCTCCGTAGTTGAGGACTGCTAGTGCCTGCTCGTCGCCTGGCGTATCGTAGCTAAACGTGCCGTTTCCTGTGGAGGTGTAGATGGAACTGCCGTCGTAAGCCGGTCCCGCCCCGGAACCCCACATACCGCCGCCGGTACCCCAGGGTGTGCTATTGAAGATGATTGGCTGCGGGAAGCCGGTACCGCTGAAAGAGTAGCCAAACAGCCATCCGTTCTCGAACTCGGGATCGTAGAGTCCACCGGACGGTGAGAACGCTACATACACAACGGCGCTGCTGCCACTTCCTACCAACAGCAGAGATGCCCGCTGAGCGTGGTTGGAGTCGAAAGACACTGTTTCGCCGACAGTAGGATTAGAGTAGTCACAAGTTGAATGGCTAACGGGAGCCCAACCGTCAACCGTTCCTCCTATTGTGGTACTTCCAAGGATGGCACCCGTTATGATGTTAACTGCGAATAACTCGTACGATATTGATGATGAGCCTTGCACCGCCGCCGCAACGTACAGCGTCTTGGGGCTGGCGCTCAAGTCAATAACGGGCGTCCCAGTAATACCCACATTAGTGCCGTTATAACCCCGGCTGCAAGGCCCGAAGGAAGACCCGCTGCAACTCACAGAAGCACCGAGGCTTCGACTCCAAACCGCCGTTCCCGAGCTGGAACCGGCGTCAAAAGCGTATAGCCAATTCTGTTCTGTCGCGATGAAAACTAGGCTACACGGAGGCATGTTGCTGTTGCAGCCGTTGATGCTTTGATTGAGAGTGACCGCAAGTGGCTGAGCGTAGACATCTCCAGTTACGTTCCACTGCCAAAGCAAGCCGAATGTGTTGGTGCCGCTCACATTCGAATGCGTCAATATAGTTTCATTTTGCTGCCATCCAGTTCTATAGGTGTCGTTGTGCCACGTCGTTACGTTTTGGGAATACGAGACAGGGGTGAGCGAGGTAAGGACGAGAACACAAAGCACGATTACCCACAGGGTGCGAAGCGGAGAAAACATGGAGGCCTCCAGGAGGTCGCGAGAGTTCAAACAGGGGCCCGTACCGAGACAACACGCGAATTATCCTCCCAAAATCTTGCTTGTCAAGACATTTCGGGCTCATATCCACAGCGTCTTTCTTTACATGAATCAGGATTCTCGTTTTTGGACAAATGCCACGCCGGGGCCTGTCTCCAAAGGATATCGAATGCCTGGTTTGTCAACTACTCATCCGCTGAAACGCCCACCAGTTGTGCCAGAGGCTGCCAATGTCGTGGATGTGGGCGGTAGCCCTCGCGAATGCAGCCAGCGTACCAGCGCGATACTCCGATCCTCTTTGCGATGGCCGTAGCTGAGGCTCGCGCGAGTGCCGGTTGGATTCGCGAGGGCTACCGTCCTCATCCACTGCATTGGCAGGCGTTGGCGCGACTCTCGGGAGTGTCATCACAGATGCCATAAAGCCGCTAGTGTTAGACCGCCTGCGTTATATCTGCTGTTTGTCAATGGGTGGGCGGCGGAATGGAGCCTCTAAGCCAAAACTGGCCACGAACAGCGAGCGGATGAATTCCCTCAACACCCGATAGAATATCGCCTTGTGAGGAGAGAAGGTCTGTGGACACGGGTCCTCTGGCCTCAGCTTAGGTCAGTTGTAGGCTAACCCTCAACGTCAGCGACCGAAGACGTAGGCCTTGCCCTGGTCTGGATTGTGGTTGACCGTAGCTCCCGGTGCTCCGGTCACTATTGTCTTTCCGCTGACCGACACTGCCGAGCCGAGGGCATCGGCGTTCCCACCGTCGGACGCTAGGAGCTTGGCATTGGCGTACATCGTTGACTTTGTTATCCATCCCCCGGCTGGCATCATGTATACGTAAGCGGCGCCTCGGAGAACCCCCGGCGAGCCTACGACAACTGTATCGTAGGAGATCGACACCGAGACGCCTAGTTCTTGATTCCGCTGAAATTTTTGATCTACCACGACCAACTGTGTCGTCTCGGACATGTCTCGCCAGCCGTTTTCGGGCTCGACAAACACATAGGCGCTCCCGCGCGTGGACAGAGCTAGAGGCGCTCCGACAACAACGGTATTGCCGCTCACGGATACCGACGAACCGAACTCGTCTCCCTTCGAGGACCCGTCCGAAAACAGCTCCGCCGTCTGGGTCGCACTTGACCAGCCACTAGCTGGTTCAACGAATAAATAAGCCACGCCGGCTCCGGTCCCATTCTGAATTGCTCCGGCGACAACAGTGCCGCCGTCTATCCCGACAGAGAAGCCTAGATCATCATCTGCTTTTCCATCGGATGCCGTGAGCGTGGCCGCTTGAACAGCAGTTTTCCAGTTGCCGTCCGAATTGACGAACACGTATGCCGCGCCCTGCCCGTGATTTCTGCCCGGCGCACCAACCGCGACCAATCCCTCTCCCATGGCAACCGAATTTCCGAAAAGATCACCCGCCACGCCTCCAGAGGCGGTTAGTTCGGCTGACTGAGTCATGTCTTCCCATCCTCCCGACGGCTTCACGAATACATAGGCCGCACCGTGGCCACGGTCCGCGCCTGGGGCACCCACTATCACCGTATTGCCTCGGATCGAGACAGACAAACCAAAATGGTCATCTGAGCGCTGGTTCGAAGGAGTCAACCTTGCGGACTCGGTCATATTGGTCCAGCCCGTTGGCGGCTTCACGAATACATAGGCTGCTTCTTGTCCGTTCTCACCCACGCCTACTACCACCGTGTTACCCGCAATCGCGACGGAACTGCCGAATTCTGATCCTCCGTCACTTGCCGTAAACTCGCCAAGCTGAATCCACGGATCAATTACTACGGGGTAACGTGCGTTAGTGTCATCAACCCTAAGTAGGATTTGCCGATTCACATCGAGCCACGCTCGTAATTCCCGTCCCGTCACGTCGTGGGCGACGAGTCCGGAATACAGCCATTCCGAGTGTTCCTGGCCGGGCCCGGTCAGCCGCAGGCTTGCGTGATCCTGGTTCAAAATAGCGCTTACATTGCCTGACACCGTAAGCGCGACGGTCAAGGGTTGACCATTGGATCGACCCGGCGGCTGACCAATGGTGAATCCCTGTTCCAATCCAACCGGGCTGTTCACATACCACTCCGTCACCTCCCCGCGACGATACTCTACACGGTTCAAGTGTGCGTGCGGGTTCACCGTAGCAACCGTCCTCAAAGCGCTTCCGTATCCATAGCCATTTAGCGTCAATTTCCACCGGGAATTCAAACAGCGGAATTCTGTGCCCGTCGAAGTGAACTTTGCCGACAAGCTCTGCGCAGCGTTCGCAACATTTATTCCATTGCGACTTTCTCTAGGATAGTAAGAGTAATCATCGCGTCCCAATGCAGCCGAAACGGTCGACCACGCTGAAGGTGGCAAAGTTGACAAATTCACCGCGTTCTTTAGTCGTTCACCGCTACCGAACGCTAGAAGAGAGGAGGCAATAAGAAATAACGGCAGACTCGTTGTGTGCATGGCTCGCAAGCGAACCCTCCGACGTGTCATCTCGCAGCACACAGAGACCTGCGACCAAGTCGTTTTCTCGCTGAAAAAACGAAAATGCTTTTGCGAGCAGCATCCTTTTGGTCGGCGGCAGTTCTCCGCTCGCCAGGCGAAAAAGCTCCGCCTTGAACTCGCTGTCGTGCTCAGCTCGATCGGCGAGCAAACCTGCGAGCACGTTGCCGCGCTGGTAGTCGGGCACAAACTCCTTGGTGAAGAGCTTCCGATCGGGATCGACGAAGGAGAGGAGGACTTCGTTCGAGCGCTTGCCGCCCGGTTGCGCCACGGCTCTGATCCAAGCGCTTTACGAACGCGGCTTTCGGGACTGGGAGCTGCTTGAGTTTGAGTCGCAGTACCTCGAAGATCGCGACCACCAGAAGGCAATCGGCAGATTGCAGGAGTTCGTCGCGGCGAACCCCGACCATCGTGTCGCCAGACTCCGCCTCGCAACGATTGCGATGCGCTACGGACTTAGCGACATCGCGCCGCTCACGAACGCAACGCTGCCATCGCCCGACGAACTTCCGATGCGCTACGCGGTAGCGGCCGTCCGAGTTCTGCAATGGCAGAACCGAGGCACACTCGCCGTCGACTACGCATATCGCGTGCTGCGCGCCCACACGTCGGAGATCGAGGCGCACAAAGCCTATCTCGGAAGCCTGACGCCGGCCCCTCCACCCGACATCCCGGCTACGATGGAAAGGGTCGAGGTCGGAAGCGCGGTCGAATACTCGGAGAACAGCGATGCGCCTGTCGGTTGGTTCGTCATCGAGGACACGGACAAACCCAGCAAGGAGTTCGAAGAGCTTCCGGCGTCGGATGACCGCGCGAAGGAACTGGTTGGGAAAAAAAGCCGGCGACACGTTTTTGCTGGTGAACAGCCCGCTCAAAAACCGCGTCGGCAAGATCACGCAGATTCTCAGCAAGTACACTCGGCGCTTCCAGGTCACGGGCGGTCAGATGGAGTTGAAGTTCCCTGGTCAGACTGTCATTTGGACGCTCCACCTTCCACAACCCGAGAAGCTCACCGTCGCCGACATCCAGCCGATGCTCGACATGATCAAGGCGCGATCGGAAGTCGTAGCCAAACTCCGAGACATTTACAGAACCACCGCAATCACTCTCAACATGTATGGCGCGAAGCTGGGCCACGGGGCCTGCGAGGCGCTGTTCGACTTGGTGACGTCGGAAGAAGATTTCGTGCGATGCGCCCAAGGGACGACCGATGCTCTATTAAGCGCGGTAGCGACTCTCGAAACGAAGCGCACGGTGGTGCTCGATGCCCGGTTGAGATCCTGAGGCGTGCTGCGATGCAAGAGGGCCTGACCGAGCATGAAGCTGACATTGGCAGCGCCCTTCGACTCCGCGTGCGCTTCTTCCAACACGCGTATGCCTTCGTCGGGACTGCCCATGCCGATGAACGACTCGGCCATTGCCAGGCGACTGTTCAACTCTCCCGGTGCCGCACCGAGTGCTTCTCGTGCAAAGTGTGCCGCGTCTTCTTTGCGGCCCTGGATCAGAGCGATCTCGGCTTTGATCGCGAATGCGTGGGCTTTCACGTACGGGAGGCCCTCGGCCTCCGCCGCTGAGATTGCGTCGTCGGCGAGCGACAGCGAGTTGGCGAGGGTCGTTTCTCTCTCCCCGGCATTGAGGGGCTTGACCGTGCGTTCCGTCGCCACGACCCTCGCGAAATACACTCCCGCGAGAAGCAGATGGGTTTGCGACCACTTCGGCTTGTCCGCAACGGCATCCTTGGCGTGTTCGATTGCTCGGTCGAGTTGGCCGCAAGCGATCGCTTTCCTGGATAGTGCGGACGCGATCTCGGCGTCGGTTCGCATGAAGGCCGGCGTTGCGTCGAGCAGCTCTTCGTAAGTTTTCTCCTGCGGCGCGGACTGAAGCCACAGCGAGCGGGCGCGCATCGAGTTCGGAAATCGTTCGACCGCAGCATCCGCTTTCTCGCGAGTCTCCTTCTCCTGGAGAAGCAGGTGATACGCGAGCACTTCGTTCTCGACTCCTTTCTGGTCGTCGGGTTGCAGCGGCGCCGCGTCCAAAAAGTAACGAGCAGCAATCTTGCCTTCCTCGAGCGCGAGGTGGGCGCATCCCAGATTGGTCAAAATGCGGAAGCGCTGCCAACTCGACAGGTTGCCGCCCCGGGTGCGCTGGATCTGTTCCAGCAAGTAGATGGCGATCTTCGCCTCGCGCGGGTTGATACGCTCGCGGGCTTGGTCGATCAGCGCGTCGATCTCCGCTGCGGACGACTCCGTAATGCCCAACTGGTGTCTGCAAATGTCGGCGTTTGCCGGATCGAGAAGCCAGGTGATGAACTCCTCGCGCGGAACGACGATGAGTCGCAACCCGAACTTTTCCAGCACGTCTTTTGCCCAGAAGCTCGCGGTGTGCTGGGTCACTTCCTTTGCGGTCGAAAAAATCAGTACACGGAGATCGGGATAGTGCTTCTTCGCTTCTCTCGCGTCGGCCTCAGCTTTCGCCGGCGTGGCCGTGATCGAGCAGGCGAGCCCGATGCCCCTCTTCTCCGAGTTCAACTCCGCACTCGCGTACGCGTCGAGTCCTCCGTCCAGTTGCGCTCGCACGCCACGAGTTGCGGCCACTTTTGCTTGGCGTGGACGACGGCGAGACCCTGGAACTTCTTTCCCGTTTCGTCGGAGATCATCTCGTCGAGGGCCAGCTCGATTAGGGTTCTGTATGCCATCGGTTGACGCGGTTTGCTGATCCTTATTATATGGGTCGAAACTTACTAGCTTTCGGTCGAACCGGGACGCCGGCGGACTGACGCCTAGTCAGTGGCGCGGGCGCAAGCGACTCGTTCCGGACGCGCGAAAATCGGGGCTTCGGACACTGTGGCGTCGGGGTCCGTTGCGCCGTGTCCGCGCGGTGTCCGACCTGGGCGCAGGTTTGAGCGCTCGACAGCGTTTTACACCACGGTTACTAGCGTTCGCCGGCGTTCTGGGTTATCTATCAGCCGTGAGTCTCTCGACATTCGTAGAACGCAAGGACGTGAAAGAGTATCTCCGCCTCAACGTCGCGAAGCCTTGGTTCCAGGTTCGCGCGGAGATCAAGACGCCGTCGGTCCGGAGGCTGTGAAAGCGGAGGTGTTCTAGCAACGCCGTCGCGTGCTGATCATTGAAATCGAGGAGGAGAATCTGCGCTGTATTCCATCGATGATTGTGAACGGGTCTGTAGAGAGTCATCGTCGAACTCCCTCGTGATTAGGCAGACGACTGAGATGCGACGACCGGACAGCAATCTCTGCTCAATCCGGTATCGCTGCAGCCTCCACCACCCAGCGGCGGAGGCGGCGAGGACAAGTTCTACGCAGCGATCGCTTCACTCGGGGATGTCCAGACAGCAGTTGGAATTGTTAAAAACCTGGCAAGCGCATTTGCCATCAATGAAACCGTCGTAGGTGTTCCGGGCACGATCAAAGACGTTCCACTAATGAATGCGGTTGCCAGAAAGCTGAAGGCTCAGAGCATTAGAGTGTTGATCCCCAGTCAGTACAGCCCCGACCTGCTTGGTGGATCAGGGATCAGTCATACAATACTTTTCGCAAACCTGAAGCGACTTGACGAGGAACGCCGAATGATAGGAACGCAATTGGCTTCAATGGCCGATGATCTCAAGAAGGCTGACAAAGTTCTGGCAGACCCGAAGAGCATCGAGTCCGAAAAAGAACAGGCGAACGCTTTCAAAGCTTACGCTAAAGCGCTTACTGAGGTATTGCACGCTATCGACCTTCTTCCTATTCAATTGTTTCAATCTTCAGTTATCTTCATCGTTATCGTTCAAATCGGAGGTTCGATCTTCAACTGTCTTGATCCTTGGGTGAATGAGTGCAACGGCGATGTTTACGCTAGTTAAGAGCACGCTCGTTGACGCGAACATAGGGAGTTCTGCATCCGGATGCATGCCGCAGCGAGAAGGAACTATCGCTATCCGTATGAACATTCAAGAGAATGGCAATGTATCAAAGGTTGAGCCAGCGACCGGGCGTCCCCGCCTTATCTTGGCTGCTATCGACGCGGTCAAGCAAAGGAAGTACCAACTTTACCTCCTCAACCAACCACGGTCGAGACGGAAACCACGGTGGTCGTCAAACTTGTCATTTCGAGTGGGATTGCATACTCCGGATTGCCTTTGACTCCGGACGCCGACACAGTAGGGACTAATGTGTTCGCGGCGGCTTGGCGTTGGGCGCGCGAAACGGCGTGGTATTGATCAGGACGCTCACGTTCCCGCTGTCCCCATTCACGGTGGCGACGTCGGGCTTGCCGTCCCCGTTGAAGTCGGCCACAGTGACCCCCGACACTCCCACACCGTGCACGCGGAACTTGGCCGGGGGTTGAAACGTGCCGTCCCCTTTTCCTACGAGGATCGAGAGGTAGCTGGAGGTTAGCTGGTGGGTCGTGTCCGCCACTGCCAGATCCGGGATCCCATCGCCATTGAAGTCGGCCGTTGCGATCGCCTGAGGATCGAGACCGGCCTGCGCACGCACGCCTCTACGGAATGTGCCATCTCCGTTGCCGAGCAGAATTTGAACGAAGCTGGTACCGGTCGCGTCGGAATTGGCGTATGCCAGCGCTATGTCGAGCGTCTCGTCTCCATCGAAGTCGGCCAGAGTCATCGCAACTGGATATTTAGGGATCAGCCCGAGCAGGGGGAAACTGATGGGATGGCCAAAACCGCCCTTTCCATCGCCCAGTAAGATCGAGACTCGCCCCACGTGATCGTGTAAGAACGAGCTCAACACGGCCAGATCAAGCTTGCCATCGCCATTGAAGTCGCCCGCCAGAATGGCCACGGGACCCAGAGGGCTGACCGACAACTGCTTGGGCGACTGAAACGTTCCGTCGCCGTTTCCCAGAAACAGGTAAACCACGCTCGAATCAGAATTCTGGCCAGGAATATCGACTAGCGCCGCGATGTCTTCCTTACTATCGTGGTTGAAGTCGCCCACCGCGAAGCCGACTACGAAATTGCCGCCCGCGTCGAGCCAGCCATCGCGTGGAAAACCGCCTCCGCCGCCACCCAGCAGCACCCACGCGTCGGATATATCGTTGACCACAGCATCCAAGTTTTTCCCGTCGAATTTCCCCACGGCCAGGGCGCTCACGTCATGCCCAGGGGGGAATACATAGCGCCAGCTCTTGAACCTACCGTCGCCGCGGCCCAGCTTGGTATAGAGTCCACCGAACTCATCTCCAACAATAAGGTCTGGAAAGCCGTCGCGGGTGAAGTCACCGGAAGCAATTGCCTGCGGATACGAAGCTGGGTACTGAATGACGATAGGCGGGGCGAATTGGACGGGATTGGGAGTGGCTCGCTGTTGGGCGGAAGGTTGTCGGCCGAGCAACAACACGACAAGCGGCACCGCTCCTAGCAACGACCAACGGCTTCTCACAAACCACCTCACAGCGCGGACCGAGGCGTTACCCAGCCCAAGCCCTCAGACCGAACTCGGCAAGGGCCTCACGGCAATCGCTAGAATCTACTGCGGCGATGCCGTCTTGTCAACATGAGGAGAGCGGCCGTGACGTCCCAAATCTAGACTGTATCGAGCCGCGAAGACTGCGCGTGGCGCGGACTTCGCCTTTTGGTGCGAAATGCCTTGACAGGCCCGCGCTCGTGGCGTATGAACGTAGCCCTACCCAGGGGAACTGGCTCTGCGTTGCGACGACTCAAAAGGAGAAACCTGTGAAACGTATTTTGGCGATCCCGGTCCCTGCCTTAATCACGGCGATGGTTGCCCTTGGCGTCGGCGCGCTGGCCCAAAGCAACCCTTTCACCTTTACCCAAACTTATTGCCTTGGTTCCGCAGCTTGCGTCCTGACCTACCATAACGACAACAACCGGGACGGGGTGAACGCAAATGAGACCATACTCAAGGCTTCCACCTTAAGCACCACGAACCACCCGCAGCCTCAATGGCTGGCCAGCACGGACGGTCTAATCTACACGCAGCCGCTCTACATACACCAGATGCTGATAGGCTCCGTCCACTACAACCTCGTGTATGTTGCCACGGAGAACAATACCGTCTACGCGTTCGACGACACCGGCACGCAACGCGGGTATATGCAATTAAATAGTGGCAGCGACCTCGGAGCAGGGTACACAGAGATCGCGCTCCCATATACCGACACTTTAGCTAATTGCACGAACCTCGTGCCCGAAATCGGGATTACGGGAACCCCAGTGATCGATGTTTCGGTAACGCCGCCGGTCATCTACCTGGTGACGACCCACGAGGATATTAACAACAGCACCGGTATGAAGAGCTACCGGCAGAAGTTTCACGGTCTGTTCGCCGACACGCTGGCGGAAATTCCAGGAAGTCCCGTGATCCTAAACCCCCAGTCCTTCAACACGAACTTCGAGCCCAACGCGAACCTCCAGCGAGCGGGGCTCACATTGTTGGGTCCGCCGATAGTCATTGGCCCGGGCGCGAACCCCGCCAACATTTGGGTATCATTTGGGTCGAACTGCGACGATAGACCTTACCACGGCTTCGAGGTCGAGTTCGCCTACAATTACGCGGCACCCGCATTCACGCCCATCGAGACGGTTTTTGACCCTGAGTCGAGCTGCCCTGCGACGACCAGAGACTGTCAGAGCGGCATATGGATGGGCGGCGCCGCGCCGGCAGCGGACCTTGCCGGGAACGTCTATTTGGTGACTGGCAACGGGGATGACGCCTATCAGGGGTCGGGCGAATATAGCAACAGCGTTGTCAAGGTAAACAAAGGCGGCCTACAGGATTTCTACTCCCCGCCCGATTACCACGCGCTCAACGTGGGAAGCTCTAACTCCACGAACGTCGCCTGTACAAACGGAACTGTGAACAATTGCCCAAGCTGGTGTTTCACGAACGGGCCGTATTGTCAACGCGCTGTGCCGAACGACTGGGACCTGGGATCTGGGGGGGTGACGCTGTTGTCGCCTGCGGGCTTCAGCCCGACCAATCCCGAACTTGTGGCGGCGGGCAAGCAGGGTATGCAGTACGTCGTCTTCTCAGGAAATATGGGAGGGATCGATAGCGAATCGGCCCATCCAGATGAGTACGCATGCACCACGGGAAGCACGCCGGCTGCGGGGACGATCAGACAGTGCTTCGGCGTAATAAGGCCCGGTCAGCGGTTCGGCGGCGCGGCATTTTTTGCCGGGTCCGGATCGAGCGCCCAGAACTACCTCTACGTCGCCGGAGCCACAGATCCGGTCAACGCGCTCCAATTGCAAAGCGACGGTACATTCAACACAACACCCGTCCCACCGTCACAGAACCACAATTTTGCTTTCCCAGGCGCTGCCCCGGCCGTCACCTGGAATAGCGCGGGCCTTACCACAGACGCCATCGTTTGGGGCTTAGATACAGGTGGCTATGGGAACGTCTTCGTGAGCAACGATAACCCGGGGAACGCCGCCTCCGTCGCCCAACTGTGGGCGTACGGTGCCGTGCCCAGTGGGGCGCCGTCGGCGTCACTGCCCTACCTGTGGGACACGCGCTCAACGAATAATGACGCGGGCATGCAGGGGGCAGTCAAATTCGTCGTCCCCACAATTGCGGACGGGAAAATATTCCTGGCAGGAGGAGCGCAAAATTACTACCCCGGATGTCCGTCCACTAATGGAACGTGCACGGGCACATATACGCCTTGTCCGACGCCAAGCGCAACAGTTCAGCCAACAGCCTGCGGGGCGCTGGCGATGTTTAAATAGGTGGGCTGGCCCAACCTTTACTTTTTTAGATGCTGAGGGAACGCGCCCATGAAATTGAGTACCCCCGGATCCTCGCCGCAGTCACGCCCGGTAGGTTTAGCAGTTGGTCTTTTGTGGCCGTGTTCAAATCGAATTGCTTGTCGCGGCTCCAGCCTTCGCTGATCCCTGCCGCCGCAGCGTTGGCATCCCGCTTAACATCCGCTGTTGCTTGCGCGGTCTACTCCTTCAGATCCCGCGAGCTTTGTTGCTGAGTAATCAACAGCACGTCGCAAGTTTCCATTACTCCGCTCACGCGGATGCCAGTAGTGAATCGCTCTCCCTTTTTCACGCGATCTACCAGTTTCGTGGCAAGCGCGTGAAGCACGCTGGGATCGGCAGGCAGGACGAATTGGGAGTCGAGGTGCCCGTAAATTCTCCGGCAGGCCGTGGCTGTGATAATTTACCCACTGTTGGCCGCTGTCCTCAGGAAGAATGAAATGGCTGTACCAGCCATGCGGAGATTGTGCGTATCCTAATTAGAAAAACAATTTAATCGATTGCCGGGACCACAGACAATTGCGGATTCTCGTTGAAGAACGTGATGATCTTCTTCAAGATCTTGCGCCACGTGCAGTTCGAAGTGTTTCCCGTTGATGGCTCGGGAAAGCACCTTCACCTTAGGCGTGTTCTCGTGAGGTCCCACCAGACCAAGTGTACACTTCCAGGGCAAATTACCAAGGTACTACCTTGGGCGCGTAGGGCGGCAACTGGCTTCGGTGATTTCGGGATAGTAGTACATCACTGGGCCGGAGATCGTGACTCTGGGGGCTTCCTAGAACGAAGTGTTTAACACTTGAACGTGTGATTTTTGAGACGGGACAGGAAGTCTGCCAACACCTCCGATTCGTTCTCAAACTCAAAAGGATTCAGCTTCAGTTGCTCTCGCGCGCCTTCCCTCTCAATTCCCTTTTTGGTGTACAGGAGCACGGGAATCTCATGGTTGCGGGTCTGGGTTAAGAAAGCAGCGATAGCAATCTCCTGCTCGATCCAGACTGAGCCGCGTGTGTGCTTGCTTCCGCCCAAAGTTTCAACCACTCCACGAGTGCATCACACCGACAAACCCGGAGCACTGCTCCAGAGCGTGGAAAATATGAGCAGACAAACCTGCAAGGGAATTTTGATTCTGAGCAAAGTATCCCTCGCAATCCGTGTGCTCGCTCACCATCGCAGCTAGTTGTTCGCCAAGCTGGATCTCCTCCCGCACGTACTGGCCACAGCTAATGAAAACCAATCGCTTCTGCGCTTCCTGAGCGGCTTCTTCTTCAAGCTGTTCAAAGTATTTCCTCCCTTGTGGAAGAACCTCACGCGGAAGCCCTTATGGTAGAAGAACGCTGTATCACCGGAGAAACGATCACGCGGCTCGGGGTTGCCTCCCGAGTATTTGGTCAAGCTGATCCTGCGTTCATCGTCCAGACCCTTCAGACGCTCCACAAGTGTGGCATGGTCCTGTCCAGTTGCTGCGACTAGGAGTCCGAGCGACATGCTGACAGCACCCGACCCGAGCACTTTGATCCGTTCGTAGATTGCGAGTTCAATCTTCTGAGATGGAAGCATGATTGCCCATCATGATAGCGCAGGAGGAACGGCCGCGAAGGTTCGAAGAATTAGAGGATACTGAGGTGTCATCCGGGCTGAGATCGTGCGGTGGACCTCACGACCGCGCTTGACAATTGGCACGGTTTTTCTATCTTTATTGGGGGGCGTCGGAACTCGCTTTCGAAAAAAGGTCGCGGTCCGACCAATAAAGCAAAATCATTTAATAGATGGATTCAAAATATGCCGAGTCCATCGAGCCTAGACTGGAAGCATCGGTCATAGACCCTAGTGTGACAATCACTTTGTCTTTCTCGCCAATTTCTATCGCATCCTTATAGCCGTCATGATCGCAAAGGATGCGCGAAACGGCACATCCCTCGGAATCATGGCGGAGATCGAGATCCGTGATGCGGGTATTGAATTGAAACCGGACGCCACGTTCGTCGAGCCACTTTTGTAGCGGCCGTACCATCGAGTCGTATTGGTTGTAGACGGTGCGCATAATCCCGCCGAGTGTGTTGAAGCCGGAAACCATATGAGTGAAGCGCACCAGATAGCGCTTGAACTCGACGGCACTGTGCCATGGTTGAAAGGCAAAGGTCGTACACCACATAAACCAGAAGTCCGTCTCAAAGAAGGAAGCGTCGAACTGGCCCGAAATGCTGCTTCGTCCAAGAAGCCCCTCAGGCTCAAGAGCCAGGCGTTCGATGGTGAGGATGTGCTTTTCGCTTAGACCGAATTTGGGAGCGTCAACCCTTTGTCCGTTGCGAAAAAGTCGCGATTTGGATGAAGTTTTCATCGTTTCATTCCACTCGAAGATTTCCTGCGTAACCGTTTTGCTCTCATCAAGAGTAGGGATCGAGGAGAAAAGATCGAAGGTGCAGAGATATTTGCTCTCGATCATTCGGCCGCCGCGCATAGTGTAGCCATCTGTGGGCGTTCCAGCTGCGTCCAGACTGCCGCCAATCTTCGCCGATTCCTCAAGAATGGTGATGTTCCGGCCGGGAATGTCTCCATCGCGAATGAGGAAGGCCGCCGCTGCGAGAGAGGCGATGCCCGCTCCGACTAAATAAACTGCCGCACAATCATCAGTGGTTCTCTCAGACATGGAGTCACTCTTCTCTCTTCTTCTAAATTTCAGAAGTGGGACGCTGGCGGGGGACGCTCTTCCAAGACCGGTAGCGGCCGAGCCCCTCTAGCCGCGAGGAACGTGAAATGCGGAGTCGGGCGGGGGTGGTGATTCTCGCCGAATATGCCCTTCGCCCACTTGGCGATCCACGCAATCGGGCGCAGCCAGCTTGGGGTTCCGCAACTCTCGCATCCGAAAAGGGGCCGCACGTCCGACAGGATGGCATAGCTCATGTCGAGTATCACCTGAAATGGTTGGAATCCAGATATGCTGATGGCGAAACACCCGGCAAACCATTTGGTGTTGGGCAAACTCCGCAGAACCTCGGCAACGGCTTCTCCGCCGAGCTTCATCGAACCATCGGGCATGAGGAGATGGATCGTCTCATAGGCATCCCAGATGTCAAGGTCCGGATGGAGCGCCAGCAGCGCATCAGGATCGTCGGCAATCGGTTGTACGATGAGGCTCGTCTCACCCGATTTGCTTTGTGCCGACTTCTGCACCCAATGCCCAATGCGGCGGCAGACGGCGCACTCGTTATTGAATAAGAGAATCGGCTTGGTTTGCATTTGTGGCAGTGGGCCCATTTCACGACTCGAATGGCTGTGTTACTGCTGTCAGGACACCCGATACTGTCGGCTGTGGTCCCTCGACTCGTCCCACTTCTTTTCCGTTCAGAAACATGATCAAGGTTGGCGTTCCCTGGATCTCGTAGCTGTCGGCGAGTTCCTCATCGACTGCGGTATTAACTCTGAAGATCTTCTCTTTGGACTTCACCGTCTCCGCCACCTTCTCAAGGACAGGCTCGATCGCCCGGCAGTGTACGCAGCCGTAAGACATGAACTCAACCACGATCGGCCCCGCCGCTTCTAAAACCAGCGAGGAGAATGTACCGCCAGTGACGGTTCGTATGATGTCGCTCGATCCGCGTCTTCGCGGAGTGGTTCGGGGAACTTCTAACGTCTCATTCGTCATCGGACCTGCCTTGTTTTAGCGATCGGTCCAGCCTGCTCATCCCGGCAAGTTGCACCGGGACTCGCGATGGCCGGACGCGTTTAGCGTTATGCCGCTACTGCTTCAGCGGTATGCAAAGTGCAATAGAGAGGATGAGTGCTTTCAATGATGTCCTTGACCTTCGCTACTTCCACGGCCGTTCCGCGGGCGATCAGCAGAAATTGATCCGTCTTAACGGCTGCTTCGTACTTTACGATGCTGTCCTTGGGAATTCCAATGCTGTAGAGGCCAGCGCCCAACGCGCTAAACCCGCCCACGACAACCGCACTCTCGAGGGCTCCCACGATCCATGCAACTACCGGTCCCGCCGCCAGGATCGGACCAAGACCGGGAATCATGAAAAACGCGGAACCGAATAGAAGTCCCCAAAAGCCGCCCCAGAATGCACCAGCTTTGCCCCAATATTTCATGCGGTCTCCGGTATTGTAGTAGCCGACCACCTGTTCATCGGTGTGGTAGCCCTTGCCAACGATCGATAATTTGCGCATGTCGACGCCATCTCGCTGAAGTTCCTTCACCGCTCGATCCGCGTCCGTATGGGTTTGATACACCGCGACAACTGAGTCTTCTGTGGACATTTCTTAGTCTCCTCGGCAAATTGCCGTCGTTCTCTAAATCATTTACAGAGTTTTTGCAGAACCTGCACCCGCAGTGGCGAAATGCTGATCTTCCTCCGAACGCTGGTTCTTGTTTTTTGCTGGCGCGAAGTTGAGAACCACGCGTGACGGCACATCACCGTGCTCGAGCCGGTCGAAGATCTGGTTGATCGAAGACAGCTGCTGTAGTTCGATATCGGCTTTGACCTTGCCGCCGACAGCGAAGGCGAGGGCTTCGGCCATATCATGACGAGTGCCGACGAACGAACCGCGGATGGTGACGCAGTTCGCTACAACATCGAAGAGCGGAACCGGGAACTCGCCAGGCGGCAGCCCGACTAATACGCAAGTGCCACGCTTCCGAGTCATGCCAACACCTTGCTTGAACGCGATGAGCGAAGGCGCGGTGATCAGAACGCCCTGAGCTCCGCCGCCGGTCGCCTTTTTTACCGCGGCTGCCGGGTCTCCGGTCTTGGCGTTGATCACGAAATCGGCGCCCAGCCGCGTGGCGTGGGCCAGCTTGCCGTCGTCGATGTCGATTGCGCAGACCAGTAGTCCCATGGCTTTCGCATATTGGATCGCCAGGTGGCCAAGTCCGCCAGCGCCCGAGATAGCAACCCATTCGCCAGGCCTCGCGGCGGTCTCCTTAATCCCCTTGTAGGTCGTAATTCCAGCGCAGATCAACGGCGCGGCTTCCGGGGCGGTGAGGCCGACAGGAATATGGGCGACATAATTCGGATCGGCCAGGAGGTATTCGGCAAAACCGCCGTTCCGGGTGTATCCGCCGAACTGAGCCTGAGCGCACACCGTCTCCCAGCCCGTCAAGCAGTACTCACACTGACCACACGCAGAGTAGAGCCAAGGCACGCCGACGCGGTCGCCCTCCTTCACAATGGTCACGCCTGATCCGACGGCTGTGACCAGACCGATGGCCTCATGGCCTGGAATGAATGGCAGTGTAGGCTTCACCGGCCAGTCGCCGTGCATCGCATGTAGATCGGTGTGGCACACTCCGCAAGCTTCGGTTTTCACCAGGATTTGGCCCGCCTCCGGAGATGGAATGTCCCATTCCTGAAGCTGCAATGGCTTTCCGAATTGCTCGACAACCGCAGCGTGCATTTTCAGCGCCATGGATATCTCCTCTTCAATTTGTCGTCCATCAGGAGATTCGAGCTTACCAACGTACATCTCGTTCTTCTGAGCAAGAGTGCTCACTCTTGCTCAGCCCGTAGAGCGGACCTTCCTGCAAGGAAATATGGATCACAATGAGTCTGTCCGAAAATTTTGAACACCTCGATGTTGAAACAGGCCGGCCTCGCGTACGACGCAGGAACTGAACTCCTACCGGCCGAGAAATCTCGACAGCGCACATAGCTTCAAGTGAAGGCAGCCGCAAACAGCCAGGAGTTTCGTGAACTAGCGCAGGAGTGAAAGAGAGCGAGCCACGCGTGTTCGTTCCGTGAAATAAGGCGTGGACACGACGCACATCACCAATAATCCGAAACCCAAACTCTATGAGCAAAACGGCACAGACCACAGAACATATTTGATAGAGACTCCTACCATTATCCAATCATCCCATTTCGAGGATTCCAAATGACTCAAGCTAAAGCAACCAGAAGCATCATCGACACTCATCGGCACATTTTCGGTCCGAAACTGTGTCAGAAATTCGTTGAGAATATAGGCTTTGATGACTCAAGGCCATTGCCGCAGGCCAATGCCGGCGAAATGTTTTTCTATCGCGAGTCAGTCGACGTTGATTATTCAATGGAGATTCAGCAGCAGAGTGGGGTTACGCTTTGCGTGAACAGCTATGGTGGCGAAATAGAGACGTGCGCCCAGAGCATCATTAAAGCAAGTACCATCGACACGCTCAAATTCCTGCACGACGAGTCCTTCGAGCTTCAAGATAGGTTCCCCAAGGACATTGTCAGCATGGCCAACGCTCATGCTCTGGAAGAGAATACGCGGGATGTCATTGATCCGCTGATCTCCAACAAAGAAGCTTGCTGTATCAGCATTTCGAGCAGCTACGGAGCCGGTCCAGATCAGATCTTTCTCGACTCACCCAAAGCCGAATGGCTGTGGGAGTACGCGCAGGACAAGGATGTTCTCGTTCATATCCATCCGCCCCTGGTTGCGATAGGCGCTGTTGCAATGCAGCAGTACAGGCTTAACGAAGCCCTAGGCCGGCCATTTGATACGGCGCTGTCGGCGGCTCGCATGATCTACAGCGGCGTCTTCGATCGATATCCGAAACTAAAGGTTCTTTTCGTTCACATGGGTGGAGCTCTCGCTCCCTTGATTTGCAGACTCGATTGGAACTGGGATTTGAACTACAAAGGCATCCAAAACCCACCCATCCAAAAGGTCGATAAGAACCTTCGTAAGCCATCAGAATATTTCAAGTCAAATATTTATGTGGATACTATGGGTCCAAGCGCGATCTGCCTCAAGGCGATGATCGAAATGTGCGGCATTGACCGCGTGCTGTTTGGAACCGATTTCGGGCCGGTTCCAATGAGCCCAAAGCTGCACATCGATCTCGTAGACGACACGATCCCCGACGCTGGAGATCGCGAAAAGATTTTCTCGACCAATACACTTGCTTTGCTCCGTTTGGCTGAAAGTGCACCTCGCCTCGCCCCTCGAGCTGCTTAGCCCTCATCTGCAAGATCCTGGGAAGCATGCAAAGCTTCCCAGGGTCAAGGCGGCAAACAGCTGGAACACATTTTCGGCGTTTCCGCTCATTCTGCAGGCTCCATCGAGCAAAGGCGTTGAATCGGATCGCGATAATCCGACGAAATGAACTCCAATCTTGTCGTTTAGCGGGATGTTTGGTTGAAGGAGTCAAGCCTCATGAGGACGCAGAGCATCCCCATTTTTCCAGCCTTTTCTCGGCCAGCAAAGTCTGATCCTAAAATACCAGGGGCCGGAGCGAAGGCCGTGTGCCTAATTTTCGCGGCTTTTGTGGTCTTTGCCCCGTCGACCCTCACTGCGCAAGCGCTGGCATCTAGTGCAGGCACGGTTGACAGTGCAGTCTCACAGAAACCGGATGCTGCAGAGACAAACGAGTCTGCTGAGTTGGCTCAGAAGTTAACGAATCCTCTGGCTGCGTTGATCAGCATCCCCATCCAAAACTGGTTTGATTTCAACCTCGGTCCCAATAAGGATGGCTTCCGTTACACGACGGAGGCACAACCGGTTTATCCCATGCAGATTTCAAAAGACTGGAACCTGATCAGCCGTACAACAATCCCAATTGTCTATCAGCAAAACTTCTATGGGCGAACAACCCAGAGTGGCTTAAGCGATTCGACGGAAAACCTTTTTCTTTCCCCGGTTCATACCAAGTCCTTCATCTGGGGAGCCGGTCCGATCTTCCTGATTCCGACAGGCACCAACGGACTGCTCAGCACGCGCAAGTTCGGCATCGGGCCGACCGCGGTGGTGCTGAAGCATAAGGGCCACACAAATATCGGCCTACTTGCGAGTCAGTTATGGTCCGTAGCGGGTAGTGACAGCCATCCCTCCGTAAGCCAAACCTATGCGCAGCCATTCGTGGCTTATGCGACTACGAAAGCCTGGACCTATGCCATGACGTCCTATGACACTTACAACTGGACGGCGGGTCGGTGAACGGCAATCATTAATCCCATTAGGGTATCCAAGCTTGTGAAGTTAGGGCAGAAAAGGCTAAGCGTCGGCGGAGCACTTCGTTGTACCGTCACGTCTCTTCAATACCAGCCGAAGGGTTGCGGTCTTGAGTTCACAGTCACTCCTGTCTATCCCGCGAAGCAATAGGAAGCAATTTGGAGATTACGGATGTCATTGCGCCCCGTTTCATCGCGATTTAAGACACATTCGTACTCAGAGCAAGCAAGGCGGAACACGACAATGAACTCCTCATCAATCACGCAAATGCGCTTCATTCGGACACTTGCAGCACTGCTCGTGATCAACACTGTTGTCCCGACCGGAGCAGCTTCGGCTCAAATAAGCACGTTCAGTCATCCGTTGAGTTGGACAACCCTGGGTACGCAGAGAGGACCGATCCTGAACTCCAAGCGATCTCAGCCCGCCAATCTTCTCGTCGTGAAATGTCTTCTCAAGATTAAGTCCCGGTTTTGGGAAGTGTTCGCAAGCAGCCCGACCCTTTCAGAAGACGGCCCTGTCGATCTTACTTGGGAGACCACTGAACAAGATCCGAACGCAGACTTTATCATGGTGGCATTCTCAGGCGCAGACGACGCTGATACGTGCGCCTCTTGGCGCAGAAAGTCACGGAGAAAAAAGTACGTAGAGGCATTGCGGGCGCCCTATCCTGGCATCGACAAACAGATTCTCGACATTGAGTTCAAGGATTGGCCCCGAGAGGAATGGACAAAAGCTTCCTACTACTTCCCGAGTAGAGGAGAGGTTACGCTGTGGGGTCCGTTCTGGAAATCTGGATATGACGGCTGGCTTCACTTCGCCGGCGAACACACTTGCTACGCGTTCGTTGGCTACATGGAGGGCGCTCTTAGCTCCGGCTATCGACTCGCTCGGCGACTAGCAATCCGAGACCAGATCTTTTTCTTGGCTAGTTAAGGGGCTGGGAAAGGCCGGAGAGTCAAGGGGGGACAATGCCGCTTAAGCAATCCTTACCTTTCAACCCAACCGGGAACCCAATCGCTTGATGTTATGTGGGGTGTTTTGCAGGGGCCGTGAGGAGTAACGAAGAGGCCATACGCCGGACGGCAAGAACTTCGAGACTGGAGTTCTTCCACGTTCCAGAGCGCGAGTGCACTTAATCTTTCCCAACCAGAAACCTTCTCAACGGAATGCCAGTGGCAGGATCTGGTACGAAATGCGACAAACCTGTTTTGTGTAGGTTCAATCGAGGCGGAAGGCGAACAGTCTCTGTCTGATTTATATAAATGCAGACGTCCACCACAGCTGTTGTCCCATCCACTGCTAAGGTACAAGAATGAGGCGATTGAATCCTGATTGGATGTGAAATCACTATGCAACGGGAACTCGGGAGTATCCTCATTCATTCTCCGGAGTCGCTCCACGACCTTGCCGCCAGAGTAGGGACGGTCAGCGACGAACACGAATACGGGGACAACCAGGTCGTCTGGTTTGAAAACGGTAGGAGGGTTCTGGACTATATGGAAGCAGACGAGCGCTTCAGTGCGGCCAGCTTTAGAGACAGTCTGGAAGAACAAGGGGTAGCTGTTAATAGGAACGACCTGATCGCATTGATCGACAACATGCGGGGTCTGTCGAAACAATGGCGGAGTTCCATCGGAAAACGCGGAGAACTGGTGTTCTACGTCGATGCTTGTTGAAGCCGGTAAACGCGACATGCTAATGATAAGCCTTTCTGGGCTCAGCCCAATTAGTAGACTCCGGGAATCAGCCACGGCATGCGGGCACAGTACGCGTCTTACTCGCTGCCAAAGTGCGCGCGGGCAGGATTTCAGGGTTAGTGAATTCGCCCTTTTTGCCGCAATTCTTTCAGCTCATCAAAGCAGGGAGCGCATTGTCGGATGTGGGCGAGCAGGGGGGCGAACTGAGCGTCCGCGGGCCGTTGCGCAAGTTTCAGCAGGACATCGTGCCCTGGACAGGCGATGCGCCGGGGATTGGGAAAGTCTTCATGCACTACCCTGTCAAATGCGTCAAGCAGTTCTTTTTCCGAATCCATACTGCACGTCCCGGTTAAGCACGGAGTCCAAGCCCAACTGCCATGTTGCCCTCAGCAGAATCCCACGAGCCATGATCGGTGTCGATGAAAATCTTTGTGTGCATTCGC
>Ga0209010_1000022_pt1 | contig 97901 bp, 92 predicted proteins | sample BlaSpr_A8_OM1_O3_FD_187985 | JGI IMG/M metagenome (GOLD analysis project Ga0209010, IMG submission 187985) | Forest soil microbial communities from Thunder Bay, Ontario, Canada - Black Spruce, Ontario site 2_A8_OM1_O3 (SPAdes) (version 2) | ecosystem: Environmental > Terrestrial > Soil > Boreal...
CAAGCCGCGAGCTGGGCCGATCGCGGCCGCGAAGTACTGAATCAGCAAAAAGAGCAGTTCCGGTCCGCGTATGAAGCTGGAAGGCAGGCATACCAGGAAGCAACCGCGGCGGAAGGCGGCGGCACGCAGAATCCGTGATGGGTGAAGTCTCCGCGGCGGGGTGAAGCGGAGGAACGCTTATGGACTACTTACCGATTTTCATCGCCTTAACCGCGGCGGCCGTGGTGATACAGGCGGGAATCCTGGTGGCCATGTATCTGGCCGTTCGCCAATCCGCAGCGCGGATGGAGACGCTGGCTACCGAGGTCAGAACCAAGGTTCTGCCTGCGGCTGAGATTGTGCACTCGATGCTGGTGGAGTTTCGTCCGCACCTTGAGACTCTGGTCAGCAATGTCAGCGAGTCGAGCACCATGGTTCGCGCCCAGATGGAACGGCTCGATGCGACCATCAGCGACGCGATTGACCGCACGCGGTTGCAGGTGATCCGCGCGGATGAGTTGCTGAATCGCACGCTGGACCGGGTGGAGAGCACGACGGACTTAGTGCACAAAACCGTGGTTTCGCCGGTGCGACAGCTTTCGGGATTGGTTCAGGGCATTACTTCGGGCGTGGAATTTCTGATTGGGGCGCGACGGCGCCGGCACAATGGGGTTCCTGTACCGCAGGACGAGATGTTTATCTAGTTGAGGGATTGGCAAGAGTTAAGGCAGCGCTGGCGCGCTGCCTTTTTGCTTTGGTGACGACTCATGCTTATGGGATGGGCCACTCTTTATGGGATGACGTGGAGAATCATCTGCGTTCCGCTGTCTAGTTTTACATTGTGCTTGGGAGAAGTGAGCAGCGAATCTTGTGCGGCTCCGGTGCTGAGCGACAGTCCGGAGATTCCGACCACGCCCTGGGCGTTCGGTGCCAGGCGTCCATTGATGGCGGCTCCTGAGGTGGTGTCGGGGATCTGCCCCGTAGGGTTCGCGCTTGCTGGCACGCCGCCGGGGTTCGGAGCGGTTCCACCGTAAGCACCACGGCCAGGCGAAGACATTGAGGGTGTTCCGGGTGCTGCAGACGCGGCCATAGGATCGTTGAATGCTGCGGCGTTTGACTCCGGACCGCCGATGGCTTGAATGGAGGCTTTCAGCGGCACCTCGGTTCCATTCTTGAGGACTATTTTGTCGAAGGCTATTCCCAGCGTGGACGGCGAGTTGCCTTGATGCGGCGAGACCTCGACGACGTGAGCCAGAACTTGAGAGCCCTTGGGCGCAAGAACTTCATTCTTGTCGGAGAAGAAATCGTCCATCGTTTTGGCAAGGACTTCGTCGCCCACTTTGGCCTTCTTGGCATCGACGGACTTTGCCAGCTCAGCTCGAATCACAGTGCCGGGTGAGAAACGGACGGCTGTGTTTTGCAACGGCGATTCGGCGTTCGGGACTTGAGCCAGCGAAGCGCCGGTCAACAAAGCTGAAATTAATGCGACTTTAACAAGGCTTTTCATGGGTCATGTTCCCTTTGCTATTTAGTCAAGAAGCGCGCGGCTGGCCAAAGGTTTGCTTCGGAGCCGGAAATTTTTGGTTGCGCGAGCCGCCGAGCGCTTTGGAGTCTACTTGATTTGCGTGGGTTGTTGAAGCTTCAAGCAATCCAGCCGCCGCCGACTACCACATCGCCGTCGTAGAACACAGCCGCCTGGCCTGGCGTGATTGCGCGCTGGGGCTCATCGAAGGTGACCAGGACTTCGTCGGGGCCTGTCTTCTCTAACACAGCGGGCGCGCCTTCGTGACGATGCCGGATCTTCACGCGAACCCGCATGGGCTGGCGCAGATCGTCGACCGCGACCAGATTCACGCGGCGGGCGCGGAGGGTTCGGGAGTACAGATCGTCCTGGTTGCCGACCACGACTTGGCGCTGGTCGCCCTTGATCTGGATCACGTAGAGCGGTGAGCCGGTCGCCACGCCCAAGCCCTTGCGCTGGCCAACGGTGAAGTTGTGGATGCCGCTGTGCTCGCCGATTACTTCTCCGGCGGTGGTCACAAGTTCACCTGCGGTGTCGGGCAAGGACTCGCCCTGCTCTGCCAAATAGGCATCGAGAAACTTCTTGTAGTCGCCTCCGGGAACGAAACAGATCTCTTGCGAATCCGGCTTCGCGGCGAGCGCCAGTCCGTGATGGCGTGCGAGGTCGCGAACTTGCGGCTTGGTCATTTCTCCTAAGGGAAACAGGGTGCGGCTGAGCTGATCCTGGGTCAGACCGAAGAGGAAGTACGTTTGATCCTTGGATGAATCGGCTGGGCGCTTGAGCAGCCAGCGGCCGCGCGGCTCGTCGAACTCGACTCGCGCGTAGTGGCCTGTGGCCAATGCGTCCGCGCCGATCTGTTGCGCCACGATCAGCAACTGATCGAACTTCAAATGGTTGTTGCACAGGCTGCAGGGGATGGGCGTGCGTCCCGACAAATACTCTTCGACGAAAGGCTGCACGACATCGCGCTCGAAACGGTCTTCGTGATTGACGACGTAGTAAGGGATGGCGAGAGTCTCGGCGACACGGCGCGCGTCGTACACATCGTCGAGTGAGCAGCAGCGGCCTTGAACAGATTCCGGCATGCCTTCGTGGCCGGCAAGACGGCGCTGGTTCCAGAGCTGCATGGTCAGGCCGACGACGTTGTGTCCCTCGGCGCGGAGCATGGCCGCGACGGTCGAGGAATCGACTCCGCCCGACATGGCTACGGCGATGGTCTTTGGTTCAGGCATCAGGCTTTGGGCGTCAGGCTTCAGCACCGAGCTGTCAGCTTCCAGCCGTCAGCAGAAAATCGACGCTACAGCGGTAGCTGACAGCTAAGAACTGACGGCCGCTCTATTGTAAACCGGCGACAGCTCACGAAGGCGGGCTACGGTTTGTGGCACGAGGTCCAGGGCGAATTGAACTTCGTCTTCAGTGTTCTGTTTGCCTAGGCTAAAGCGGAGGCTGGCGCGGGCGATTTCTGGCGGCAAGCCCATGGCTGTGAGCACGTGGGAGGGCTCGATCGCACCGGAAGAACAGGCGGCTCCCGTCGAAACTGCCAGTCCCTTCAGGTCGAGCGCGATTACCAACGCTTCGCCTTCAATGTAGTCGAAATGAATGTTGGTTGTGTTCGGGACGCGCGGCGCGCCTTCGCCGTTTACGCCGGTGGCTTCGACCTCGGAAAGAATTGTTTGTTCGATGTGATCGCGCATCGCCGACATTTGTTTGAGGTCGCCTCGCTCTAGCGCTTCCCTGGCCAGTTCGGCCGCTTTGCCGAGACCGATGATTCCGGGAACATTTTCTGTTCCCGCGCGGCGGGATCGCTCGTGGCTTCCACCATAAAACATGGGCTGAAGGATGGTTCCCTTTCCGACGTAGAGCGCGCCCACTCCTTGCGGGGCGTGCAGCTTGTGCCCGGAGATCGAAAGCAGATCGCAGCCGAGACGCTTTACTTCGATCGGAACCTTCCCTGCCGCTTGTACGGCGTCGGTGTGGAAATAAACATCGGCTTCGGCGGCGATTTTGCCAATCGCCTCAACGGGCTGCAGGACGCCGGTTTCGTTATTCGCCATCATGATCGTGATGAGTTTGGTGTTGGGTCGCAAAGCGCGGCGGACGTCATCGGGATCGACTAGGCCGCGGCCATCGACGGGCACGTAGGTGACTTCGCATCCCGTGGCTTCGAGGTGCTTGCAGGAGTTCAGAACCGCGTGATGTTCGATTGTCGAACTGATTATGTGGTCGCCGGGTCGGGCCATGCCGGAGATGGCGAGATTGTCTCCCTCGGTGCCGCCACTGGTGAACACAATTTCAGAAGCCCGGCTCCCTAGCAGCGCGGCCACCGATTCGCGCGCCCGCTCGACCGCTGCCCGCGTCTCCTGTCCGTGATGGTGGATGGAAGACGCGTTGCCGAAGTGCTCGGCGAAGTACGGCCGCATGGCCTCAAAGACCTCGGGCAGAACCGGGGTGGTCGCGTTGTTGTCGAGATAGACTCGGCGCATGGAACCCATGCTTTATTCTACGCCCGCTCAAAAGAGTCGGGCCGAAATTGGATCGAGTCGAGGAACCTGAACAGCGCTTCATCCAATTGCGTTGCCCGAGGTTAGAAGGCCAACCCATGATCCTCATTGGGCATCTGACCCTCCGCTAGTTTCACTCCTCAGTACGCGCTGCCTGGGCGTGAACGGACAAAGGAAGGCGAAAACAGATGATGACGCAGTACATCAAATTCGTTTGCTTAGTCACTTCGTTATGCACGGCGGTCGCATTTGCCCAAGTCACGCCCGCCGGTTTGCCGGTGGCGTTTGTTTATGTATCCAGCGCGGTCAGCGGCAACAGTTACGAGATCAGCGCTTTCGCTGCGGCTTCTAACGGGAAGCTCACGCGCGTGTCAGGTTCGCCCTTCTCGGCGGATGTGCAAAACATGGCTGTGAACGGAAAGTATCTCTTTGGCACGGACGGGATTGAAATCTATTCGTTTTCCATTGCGTCCGATGGCGCGCTCACCGAGGTCGGCTCAATCAATGCCCAGCAATTCAACCAGCCGGTTGCCGGCGGCCCGGGCGCATTGTTTCTCGACCATACCGGCGTGACGCTCTACGACGAGGATATTTACGGCAACAACGGAGCCAACAACACCTATCAATTCTTCGATATTGAAAAAACAACGGGGCAGCTGAATTACCTTGGGATGACCAAAGCTGCGACCACCCAGTTCTGGGAGCCGCTTAGCTTCACTGGGAATAATGTTTACGCGTACGGATCGTATTGCTACCACTTGAATGGCGACATATTCGGGTTCCAGCGGAGTGGCGATGGGACGCTCACTCAACTGAAGATCAATCCGGAGATTCCCGCGGCGAAGAGTGGATCCTTTTATTGTCCGTACCTGGCGGCTGCTGACCCGGCCAATCATGTGGCCATTTCGCTCCAGCCTATGAATGGAAGTTCATGGCAAACGGACGGGCCGCCGCAGCTTGCGACCTATACGGCGGACGGCTCGGGGAAGCTGACCACCAAGAGCACCGATACGAACATGCCGGCGACTGCAGTCAAGAGCGTTCTCGATATTGAAATGGCTCCTTCGGGAAAACTTCTAGCGGTGGGAGGAACGGCGGGGTTGCAGGTGTTCCATTTCAATGGAAGCAATCCAATTACGCACTATACGGGACTGCTGACGAAGGATGAGATCAATCAGCTCTTCTGGGACAACGACAATCACTTGTACGCGATCAGCTCAAAGTCCGGGAAGCTGTTTGTGTTTACGGTTACGCCGACGAGCGTCAGCGAAGCGCCTGGATCGCCGTACACGATTTCGCAGCCGCTGAACGTCATCGTTCTGCCCAAGACGTAGGTCGGTCTTGCCTCAGCGGCTAAAGCCCGGATCTATATCAGCGCTTTGCGGCACGTGTAAGGACGTCGCGAAAACTCATATTTGCCGCGGCGGGCGTCAAACCCCTTTATTTCTTCGAAAGCGGTTATCGCAGCGCTGGAAGCGCTGCGCCGCCCAAAATCGGAGCTTTTCTGCACTGAGTGAACTCGTGCCCTTGCCAATTTTCTAGCGCTTTTCGAATGGCACCCAGTGTTGCGGGTAGGGTGGGCCGATATAGTCGGCGCGGGGGCGGATCAGGCGGTTGTCGTCGAGCTGTTCTATAACGTGGGCGGTCCATCCGCTGATGCGCGAGACGGCGAATACGGGAGTGAACAGGTCAACGTCGATTCCGAGCGTGTGGTAGGTCGAGGCGGAATAGAAGTCGACGTTGGCGTTGAGTTTCTTGTCGGCTTTCACGAATAGTTCGATGGCGCGCGACCACTCGAACCACTTGGCTTGGCCGCTGGATTTTCCCAGATCTTCCGACATCTTTCGCAAGTGCGTGGCTCGCGGATCCTCGGTGTGGTAGACACGATGACCGAATCCCGGGACCTTCTTCTTCTGCGCTAGCATTCCCTTGATGTATTCCACTGGATCGGAGCCTGAGCGGTCGATTGCTTCCAGGATGTGAAAGACGGCCTCATTGGCTCCGCCGTGCAATGGGCCCTTTAGACAACCGATGGCGGAGACGACTCCGGAGTGCATATCCGAAAGTGTGGCCGCAGTGACTCGCGCGGCGAAGGTCGAAGCATTAAGCTCGTGATCGGCGTGCAGGATGAGTGCGATGTCAAGGGCGCGCTCGGCAGTCGGTGTGGGCTTGGTGCCATTGAGCATCAGAAGAAAATTCGCGGCGTGGGAGAGCGACTGGTCGGGCTCTACGACTGGCTTCCCTTTCCGAATGCGATCGTAGGCAGCCACGATCATGGGAATCTGGGAGGTCAGACGAATCGACTTACGGACGTTGGCGTCGTGGTCGTTCTTTCTTTCCTCTGCGTCGTAGAACGCCAGCGCAGATACGGCCGTGCGCAATACGTCCATTGGCACTACGTGCTTCGGGGCTGACCGCAAAAGGCTGATGATTGCGGGGTCCAGCTTGCGTTCCTCGGCGAGGTGGTCACGGACTTCCTTGAGTTCATTCCGCGTAGGCAGCCGGCCATACCACAGGAGATAACAGGTTTCTTCGAAAGTGGAATGATCGGCCAACTCGTGGACATCGATGCCACGGTAAGCCAGAACGCCCCGATCGCCATCGATGAAACAGATGCTGGAGGTAGTGGCGACTATTCCTTCCAAACCTTTGGGGACATGCGCCGCAGTCACACTGGACATACTTCCTCGCTCGAGCTATGAGATGCGTTGTGGCCGCACGGAGGGGAGCATGAGCGTGCGCGTCTCAACTAACTTTTATACGCCAAAACGCTTAACTTTCCAACCGGCTGCGCCGAACGATGGTATTAAGACCCGGCACGGGGCAACGGTTTGGGAGGGGATGAGGATAGCTGTCAGCTCTCAGCTTTCAGCCGTCAGCATGGCGGAAGCCGATTGCTGTTTTTCCTGCAAGCTGCTGCCTCCTTCATCGTTCCAAAGAGTTCACCCGAAGGTACAGGGGCCTGCTGGATATAGGCTGACACCTTCGATTCCCGGTTACAATCGGAGACATGCGGATGCGTTGGGGATGGTCTGTGCTGGCCATGGCAGGATTTGCGATCGCGGCGTGGGCCGCCGACGAACCGCAAAATCTTGCGTTGCTGTCCTGTGCGCAAGCGGTGTCCAGCAATCCGGCGTGCAATCCCTCGAAAGCGGATCTCAAGAAATCCAAAATCGCTTTTTCCAAAGCGCTGAAGCTGCAGAAAGCTGAACACTTCGACGAGGCCTACGAAGAATTTGATACGGCGGCGCGGCTGGTTCCCAGGAACGTTGAATATGTGACCGCGCTCGCCATGGTTCGACAGCAACTGGTGTACGATCACCTGCAACAAGGAAACGGCGATCTGACCAAGGGAAAACTAGTGGAAGCGCAGGCCGAGTTTCGCAGCGCTGCCAACCTTGATCCGGAGAATGAATTCGCCAAGCAGCGCCTCAACGATTCTATGGCCGAGTGGGCGCCGAAAGCGTCCGAGACGCCGCGGGTGGTGGAGTCTGTCGAGGTGCGTGCGGTTCCGAATCCGGCTCTTCATGAGTTTCACTTTCGCGGAGACTCTCATGCGTTGCTCACGCAGGTGGCCGCCGCATACGGCGTAAGTGCTGAGTTCGACGAATCGGTTCCCTCCCGCCGCGTCCGCTTCGAGATGGAAAGCGTTGACTTCTACACCGCCATGCGAGCGGCATGTGGCGTGACTGGGGCTTTCTGGGTGCCGTTGTCGGAAAAACAGATCTACCTGCTGCGCGACAACGCCGAAAACCATCGTCAATTCGACCACATGGCCTTGCGCACGTTTTATATGCCGGGAGTTTCGACGCCGCAAGAGATGACTGAAATGACGACGCTGTTGCGGACGATCTTCGACATCCGGTTCGTCTCCCAGAACCCGCAAAGCGGAATGCTTGCGGTGCGCGCGCCGGCCCTGGTGCTGGATGCGGTCACCCAGTTGTTTGAGAGCTTCGGAGTCTCGCGGCCGCAAGTCATGTTGGACATTCAGGTCTTTCAGATCGACCATCAGTTAACTCGGAACATGGGGCTCCACATTCCCAACAATTTCACACTCATTAATATTCCAGCCGGGGCGGTTGCCGCGCTGACTGGACTGCTTGGCGGACTTGGCGGGCAAAACATTCAAAGCCTGATCAATCAATTGATTTCTAGCGGCGGCATTAATCAGGCCAATTCGCAGGGTATTGCCGGATTGATCGCACAACTGACCGGCCAATCAGGGACAGGGCCGGGTTCTATTTTCAGCCAGCCCTACGCTACTTTTGGTGGCGGCCTGACTCTTATGGGATTGAGTTTGGATACGCTGAGCGCACAGCTCTCACTGAATGAGAGTTGGGTGAAGACGCTGGAGCACTCGACTCTGCGCGCGGCGCAGGGGAATGAGGCAACCTTTAGGATGGGCTCGCGTTATCCCATTATCAATGCCAGTTTTGCCCCGGTCTTCAATACGCCGGCCATTTCGTCCGTGCTGCAGAACGGTAGCTTCCAAGCACCGTTCCCTTCGTTTACCTACGAGGACCTCGGTCTGAGCTTCAAAGTGAAACCGGTGGTTTACACGAGCTCGGTCGTCGGCCTCGCATTCGAGATGGACTTTCGGACTTTAGCGGGGCAGAGTCTGAATGGTGTGCCGGTGATCGCGAATCGCGAATACAAAGGCAGCATCACGCTGGTCGACGGAGAGCCGGCGGTCGTAGCCGGCTCGCTAAGTCAAAGCGAACAACTCAGTATGACTGGAATTCCGGGGCTCGGACTGGTTCCGGGGATCAACCAGATCATGACCACTAACAGCAAAACGGAAGACGTCGACGAATTACTGCTGGTGATCACGCCGCATGTCATCGATGCGAGCCGGGGCCAGAGTGTGGAAGTGTGGCTGCCCAGGCTTGGCCAGTAATTAATTCAGTCCTTTTAGAGAACCCATCTCATTTCTTGGCCTGGACATTTTCCTTCGCGGCGAAGTCCACGAGTTTCTGCAGAATCTCATACGGAACGGCGGGAATTTTACGCCCGTTGATGAAAAACGTAGGCGTGCTGTCGACATTGAGCTCTTTGCCTAAAGCCACTGACTTTTCCACTCGAGACGTAGTTTCGGGTTTGGCGGCACAAGTTGCGACATCAGCACCCTTTACGCCGGCACTATCGGCTAATCCAGTTAATTTTTCATCCGCATTGGCAGCGGTAATGTCGCCTTGCGCGCCATAAACGCCGGGTATGAACTTCCAGAAGGCATCATTGGAACTGCGGCTGACGCAATCAGCGTAGGCTGCTGCCTTGGCGGCCCAATCGTGCATGGGAAGTGGAAAGCTCTGGAAGACCACGCGAACGTTCTTGTCCTCGGACATGAGCTTCTCAAGCGTGGGCTGAGCCTCTTTGCAATGCGGGCACTGCAGATCGCTGAACTCGACCACGGTCGCGGGCGCGTCGGCCGGGCCGTGCGAAGGTCCAGTTACGCCTTTTTCCAGCGTTTTTCGCGCGTCCGCAAAGGGGTGCGCGCCGAACGGCATAATATCTCCCGTCATGGCGTGCTTGCCGTCCGGCGTGATGTACAGCTTCAGAGCCTGCTGACCTTGAGCTCCGCTAATTAGTACGTTCACGTCCGACAATCCTTCGATTTCGGACGGTTTGATGCTCGCGATCTTCCAGGTCAAGGAAGAGTCGTATCCGAACCACTCGTGCATAAAAGCGTTGACCGTTTCTTCCGAAGGAAGATTGGTAGCGATTGCGGTTTTAGCGGCATGAGACGGGACAGGCGCTTGTTGTGCGCCAGCCAAAGTTGGCAGCAGGATCAGGATAAAAAAATAATTCAATAGACGAGACATGCGTTCCTTTCAATTGATGGCAACATCAGTTTTCACGGCGAGACATTGCAAGCAGTGTCTGTACAGGCGGAGCTTGCTCCGTCTCGGGCCATCGGAGATTCGTCAGGCATCCGACTTGGCCGCGATTGGAAAACGGCGGCCGTAACCAAAGGCTTTCGCTGAAATCTTAAGCCCTGGCGCAGCCTGTTGCCGTTTGTACTCGTTGCGGTCCACCATGCGGATGACGCGCCGAACCAGACTAACATCGAAGCCGCGATCCGTTGCAATCTGATCGGCGGTGTGCAACTCCTCGACGTAATCTTCAAGGATCGCGTCCAGTATCTCGTAGGGCGGAAGTGTATCGCTGTCCATCTGCCCGGGACGCAACTCTGCAGATGGCGGCTTCTCTAGGCTAGCCTGAGGAATCACCGTACGATGCGAGTTCACATAATGGCTCAGCCGATAGACCATGGTCTTGGGCACATCGGAAATGATCGCCAGACCCCCAGCCATGTCGCCGTAGAGGGTGCAGTAGCCTACGCCCAGTTCGCTTTTGTTGCCGGTGCTCAGCACGATCGCTCCGAACTTATTGGAGAGCGCCATGAGCAGCGTTCCACGGGCTCGCGACTGAATATTCTCTTCAGTCTCATCTTCTTTGCGTCCCGCGAAGACCTTGGCCAGAGTCTTTTTGTAGCTTTCGAAGATATCGCCAATGCAGAGCAGTTCAAAGCGGATGCCAAGGTTTTGCGCGAGCGAGCGAGCGTCGTCGATCGAGCCGGTCGAGGAATAGGGTCCGGGCATGCTGACGCCGATCACATTTTCGGCCCCAAGTGCATCGGTCGCGATGGCTGCAGTGAGCGCTGAATCGATGCCTCCGCTCAGACCAACAATTACCTGGCGAAAGCCGCATTTGCGCACGTAATCGCGCGTCCCTAGCACCAGCGCGGAATATGCGCTCGCCTCTTCGCCTTCGATCTGATTGTGCATCTCGCCAGTCAGTTGATCGGAGTCGAAATAGACGATGTCTTCCTCAAACGATTTCCCTTGCGCAATCACTTCTCCTGCTGGATTAAAGACCAGGCTGGAACCGTCGAAGACCAGACTGTCGTTTCCTCCAACTTGGTTGACCATGGCGACCGGAACTTTGTAGCTGCGAGCGATGGTGGCCAACATGTCTCGGCGCAATTCGCGTTTCCCGAGCCAGAAAGGCGAAGCGGAAATGTTTAACAGGAAGTTGCCACCAGCATGAACCAAAGCCTCGACCGGATCGAAGGTGTAAAGACGTTTGTTCCAGAAATGCTTATCGTTCCAGGCATCTTCGCAGAGGGTGAGCGCCATCTGCTTCCCGCAAAACGGAAACAGCAGTTGGCTTTTTCCCGGCGCGAAGTTCCGCATCTCATCGAAAACGTCGTAGGTGGGCAAGAGCATCTTGGATTGCAGGAAAGCCACTCGGCCATCTTTAAGCAACGCAGCGGAATTCATCACCGACTTGCCGCTTTCCGCTTGGGCTGGGGTCACGAGGCCGCAAATCACCGCGATGCCGCGAGTTTCGGCCGCAATGTGGTCGACAGTTTCGCGGTTGTGCTGAACAAAAGAGGCGCGCTCTACCAGGTCGCGGGGCGGATAACCGCAGACAGAGAGTTCGGGAAAAAGAATTAATCCTGCGCCATCGGCCTGAGCTCGACGGGAAAATTCAATAATTTTCGCGGCGTTCCCCGCGAAATCCCCCACAGTGGGATTGATCTGCCCCAGCGCAATCTTCACTCTTTTAGTGTAAAGGCAGGCGACGCGAGAGCCAAGTCGCGGAAGCCAGCTATGCACGTTGAATGGCAGGAGGATAACAGTCCCAGTCACCTCGAAAGCGCCGAGACCAAAACATTCAACACGTAATTGCCCTTCGCCTCGGCGTCCTCGGTCAATTTCGCTGCACACTCGAATTGTAACAATGCCGTAATAATGCAGTCATAACCGCATGCTAAGTTCTCAATCATATTCGGGAAATTGGGGCGCAGGTTGCAACTTAAATCCATTTAAGGGGATTCTCCATGCAAGTAAAAGACACGAGAAAAGGACGGCTTCGCCGTTTGCTGATATCAACAACTGCGGCGATCTCAATGAGCGCCCTTTTGGCCGCAATTCCAGCCACCGCACAAGACTCCAAAGGCAATCACTATCACCAGCGATTTTTCTTTCCTGGCAACCTGGTGGTCAGCCGTAGCGTATATGATAACAATCCGAAAAATGTCCAGGTGGGCGAAATCCTGCCGCCCAATTGCGCGCAGACGCAAGGCGGATGTGGCGGCACTGGTGGCGCGCCCTACAACGGCATCTACCCGTTCGTCTGGAACGATGACCTTTACGACGGTAGCTTTGGCATCACGTCAAAAATCTATCTCGACCAGATGATTCCTTTCGGCTTCGTCATTAACAGCCTGGAAGTTCCGAACAGTTCTCAACGCTGGAACGGGGATCAATTGGTAACCAGCTTCAGCTCAAAGTCAGAATTGGCGCTGAACCTCTCGACCGATGGCCAATACCTCACATTCTCCGGCTACGTGTCGCCGATCGATCAGCTTGACGTGTCGAATTCCAACACGCCGGGCGCTGTTGATATCACCAATCCAGTCGGAGAGAACGTCTACCGGGCAGAGGCGCAGGTCGACGCTTACGGACAATTTCAGTTCACGGAGACCAACGCCTATAGCGGAAACAACGGTCGCGCCGTCATCTGGAATAACAGCAATGGCGCAGACTTTTTCTACACGTCTGGCAATGCTGGAAACGGCAGCACTCCTCAACCCAACGGCATCATTCTGGGAGCGGGCACTCAGATCATCAGCCCGGCGAATGAGCCTGAGAGCGAACAGAATCCATCCACTCCGACACCGGTGGGAAGTTTTAATATCACGCAACTCGGATACAAAACAGACAAGATTGGTAAGGACGACAACTTCCGCGGCCTCACCATCTTCAACAACGTCCTCTATTATTCCAAAGGAAGCGGAAGCAACGGCGTGAACACCGTCTACTTTCTCGATACGACAGGTACGGCGTGTCCGAATGGTGTCGGCCTGCCTTCTCCCGGGGCGACTTTGCCGACTTCGCCGCTCGCTTACAATATCAACAACCTCCAGACTGAGGGCCTTCCCAGCAACATGTGCATCCTTGCAGGGTTTCCGGCCATTCCCAATAAAGAAGCCACTACGACGAGTTATCCCTTTGGGATCTGGTTTGCCAATGAGACCACTCTCTATATTGCGGACGAGGGCGATGGCTATACCGGAGGAACGGATCTCTACACCCATGCTGCCGCGCAAACCACGGCTGGATTGGAAAAGTGGGTTTTCAGTTCCACTACCAACACCTGGAATCTGGTCTACACACTACAAACTGGCTTAGGGCTTGGCGTACCGTACACCGTCTGGCACTATCCGACTGGGACCAATGTAGCTACTGGCCTTCCCTGGGCACCGGCAACGGATGGGCTGCGCAACATTACCGGCGCGGTTGTTAGAGGTGGTTATGCCGCGATCTGGGCGATCACCTCAACCGTAAGCGGAAACGGTGACCCCGGCGCGGACCCGAATCAACTCGTGCTGGTGCTCGACTCGCTGCAGAACACAGACCCAACCGTCGCCGCTCATGAACGCTTCTTCCCCGTTCGCCAAGCCGGCTTTGGAGAGGTGCTGCGGGGCGTTTCCTTCACGCCTGGCAGCTAATTTCCGCAAGCGTTCGTCGAACAATCACACTCATGGCGGGAGGTACCCAACTCCGGCCATGTTTGCGTTGCGGAGTCGTTGACTTCAAGACGCTCTCAACGATTTCTTGGCGCGCGCGTGGCCCGACCTAAAGGACCGAACTTAAATGGAGTAGTTCGGCCCGCCGGAGGGGCCGGGGGGTGAGGGCGGCGGCGGGGGTTGAAAGACGGGCGGCGTCTGACCACCGATCGGTGCATTCGGATCCTGCTGCGCTTCTCCCGGACGCCGCAGGCTGGGAGCGTTTGGTGGCTTTTGCTCGGAGGCTTTGGCAACACTCGGCGGCGGCTCGAGATTGACTTCTTTCGCGGTGCGGAGAGTCTTGGTACCGTCAACCTTCATGGTTTCGACGCGCACCACTTCATCGCCCACCAGACGCACAAAGTCCACATCCTGGGGCGGCTCGCCGTAGATCCAGTCTTCGTATTCGGTTTCGCCATCCTTCTCGCGAATCTTCTTGGGTGGGCGACCCTTGGAATAGATCAACATCTCGCGGTTCATGCCTACGAGGACGTGATGGTTCTGAATGGCTTCCTTGACTTTGGGAGGGACAGTATCGAGATAAGCCTCGACCGCTGACTTGGCGTCGAAGTCAAACACTGGACGCAGCAGGTCTTTGAACTTCTGCGGCGTCAGGTCAGGAACGTAATGATCGAACGCCAGATCCACGTACGTGCCGCGCGGATTCGCATTCTGGTCGCCGGGCGCGACCGGGGACGTGTCCATGCTCCCGCCAAATTCGATGCGCTGATACCATTTCTGCTTTTTGATCGGACCGCCGTTGATCTCGAAGCGGATTCGGTCAGATTTGATCTCAACACTCGTTATGCGCGCTTCATCGCCCGGCTTCACCGCCGGACCCCACAGGGCCATCAGTTGCTGCAGGTCCGCTCCGCTGGGCGAGATGAGACCGTTTTTCAACGTCAGACCGATTTTTCCCATTGGGAAAGACGTGCGGATGTAGATGATTTCATCAGCCAACCCGTGAATCAGATCCATGCGGGTCTGCTTGGAAAGATGCGGAGCGGAAGAAACCTGGTTCTGGGCGGAAGAGTTCTGGGCGGAAGCAGTCGCAGTCAGGCAGATGCAAAGCAATGGAACCAGAGCCGAAACACAGTGAAGCTTCACAGGGCACCCACGTCACTAATAGGCCGATTATAGCGCCGTTCGGCGGGATCGGCGGGAAAGTTTTTGGCAAGACGCGCGTCCGTGGGTGCGATTCTGCCTACTCGCTAATTCGCTGAAGATGACGCATCAAAGTAGGCCAGATTGCATGAACGCCTAACGCGCTGCACGACGAACCATACAATCGACACGACTACAAAGATCTGGGGTAGAGCCCACGGCCAAGCTATTAGCATGACCGCGCTCGCATACGCCACTCTGGAAGGACCGGCGAAACGGCCGTACAGAAATCCAAAAGCGCTCACCAAGACCAGCACGACGATCGATGCCAGCAGGCGTTTAGCAACGGCGATGACAAATCGTTTCATCCAGAGCCACATTATCCTCCTGCCCCTCAGACGGATTCAAGCAGTTGGCTATCCCTTAGTCCTCTACCCACAAGCGCACACCGCCTCGCGCCACTTGCAGTGGCAGAACACGCCCACCGTTGTCTCCGATTGCGGTCGCCACGCGGCTGGCCGCGCCTTTTTCTACCAGGAAAATCGCGCAGCCTCCGCCTCCGGCGCCGCAAGCCTTAGCCGCTTTACCTCCATGCCGGGCAGCCGCCGCTATCAATTTGTCGATCAACGGTGTGGTGATGCCGGGTGCATTGGTGCGGCGAACTTTCCATTCTTCGCGCAAAAGCCGGGCCACATCCGCCCACTCTGCGCGAGCCAGGGCATGGTGCATGGCGCGGGCAATTTCAGCGATGCGTTCGAAGTTGCGGAACACGTGTCGATCTCCGTTGATATGCGCTTTGAAGACTTCCCAATTGTTAATGCCGGACTTTCTGGGCGCTCCCGTGTATGCCAGCACGAAACGCGACTCGATCTCCTCCGGCATCACCGGGACAGCTTCCCGGTGAATGCCATCGGCATCGAGATGAATGGCGCTCACTCCACCGTAGAGGGCTGGATAGTAGTCCTGACAACCGGTGGGCACGGAAATAATCTGCGCCTCGACGTTCTGCGCGATGACACGCATTTGTTCAAGCGTCAGATTGCGCTCGGTGAAACGCGCCAGCGCCGCAGTCGCGGCGATCATGAGGGCGGAAGATCCGGAGATGCCGGCGCCGGCGGGGGACTCGGAATCGGTCTCGATCAGCAGGCCTTCTCGGGGGGCGAAGAACTGCAGCAGGCGTGCTGCGAGCGGGAGCCGAAAGCGGCGCGCCGCGCGCAAGGCATCGAAACTGGGAAAGAACTCTTCTTTCTTTGTATCGAGTGAGCGCACGTGAATGCGCCTTCCTTTGAGCGGAGTGATGCGGCAGGTGGTCTGGATATTGACGGCAAAATTCAACGTCAGCGCGCCGGGATGAAACAAGTAAAGCGGCCACAGGTCCAAAGTGCTTCCTGCCAGGTCGGCGCGGCAGGGTGCCTGAGCGACGATAGTAGGGCCGCTGACTACTTCATGCGGTTTTTGCATGAAGTGTTTGTATCACGATTGCTTAGGCGCGGGCGTCCTCGCCCGTGCTTTGTGCAAGAGAATCCTCAGAGGGTATGCTCGGCGGAGCTTAGGAGATGTTTAAAGCGCGTTTGATCGTGCCGCGCTCTTTTTGAATTTTCTCTTGCAGCAGTGTGATGGCGTAGATCAACTGCTCGGGCCGCGGAGGGCATCCGGGAACGTATACGTCAACTGGAATCACCTGATTCACACTTTGTACCAGCGCGTAATTGTTGAACACTCCGCCCGAGGTCGCGCAGGCGCCCATCGAAATCACCCACTTGGGTTCGGGCATTTGCTCCCAGAGCTGGCGGATGACGGGAGCCATTTTGTTGGAAACGCGTCCGGCAATAATGATGAGGTCGGATTGCCGCGGCGACGGGCGAAACACCTCCGCGCCGAAGCGGGCAATGTCAAAGCGCGATGCGCCCATGGACATCATCTCTATCGCGCAGCAGGCCAAACCAAACGTCATCGGCCAAATGGAATTCTTGCGCATCCAGTTGACCGCATTATCCATGGTCGTGAGCACCACGCCTTCGGGAGTGGGGTTCCCGTAAGTCAGGTCTTTGACAACGCGCTTGCCATTCTCGATCGTGACGTAGGGGCCGAAGTTGAGATCGTCGGACATTGTTTTTATTTTACCTGTCGGTGTCGGCAGTGTCCAAATGCGAGAAGAGTTTTGAATTCGGGTTGTGTCATTCTTCTAAGAATCCGCTTGACAATGGAATTCCCCGCGGTAAGATTCCATCGTCTTCCCTCCGATTGTGAGCCCCTTGCACATCTTGCGCCGTATCGTGAGCGACGGAAATGCCCGCGCCGCATCACGCTAGACAACCACTGCGGGCCTCGATCTAAGGAGGTACACCGTGCGGATAAAGCTACCCAAAACGAGAGCGATGCTTGCTGGTCCCGGTACCCGGCTCTACGCCGATCCGACGCCCAGCCCCGATGAGACTTCTTTTCAAATTGACAACACCAGCGCGCAATATTACAACTCACCTTATTACCTGGCGCACAAAGATCAGGTGCAACCCGTTCCCGCGCCGCAGAGCGGCGTGCCAGCGTATCTTGATCTGCAGGACTTCGTGCCAACGGAGATTCTCGACGCCATCAACTCTGCCGGACGAATTACTTTCCACGCTGTGGGCGACACGGGCGCGGCCAAAGGAGTGCCCGCAACCGCGATTGCGAACGAGGCTGGCGTTGCCGACGCCATGACCGCCGATGTGCAATCCGGGGGCGTGAGCGGACCCGCCTTCTTTTTCCATCTGGGCGACGTAATCTACAACTTCGGCGAAGCGCAATATTATTACGACCAGTTCTACGAGCCCTTCCGGGATTACGATCGTCCGATTTTTGCTATCCCTGGCAATCACGACGGCATGGTTTTTGGAGCCACGTCGGCGACTGCGCAGGTTCCGACCCTAGAGGCGTTCCTGCGAAATTTCTGCGCGGATGCTCCCGGACCTTCCCCGGATTCCGGCGGGCTGGTGCGCACGGTGATGACGCAGCCGGGAGTTTATTTCACGCTGGACGCTCCTTACGTTTCGATCATCGGCCTTTACAGCAATGTGCTGGATTCGGGCGCGGGAGTCATTTCTTCGCAGGGCGGTAAGTTCCCTACGGTAGGAAATGCTCAATTAGCTTTTTTGCAGAGCGAACTCAAGCGCTTGAAACCAGATCGCCAAGCCGGAAATCGCGCCATTATTATTGCGGTTCATCACCCGCCGGCGTCGGTCGATGCAAAGCACGGCGGCTCTGTCGGCGTCGAGAAGGATCTCGATACTTGCTGTCAGGCGGCGGGCTTATGGCCCGACGTCGTTCTCTCGGGACATGCTCACCTGTACCAGCGCTTCACGCGCGTCGTAAACGGCAAGCAAACACCCTACGTGGTTTCCGGCTCGGGAGGTTTTGCAGCGACCCCGCCGCAAGGGGCAACGCCCAAAGCGCCGTACACGATTGGCGATACCACGCTCGAGGTCGACCCCATCGTGGAATTTGGTTACCTGACGATCACAACCGATGCCAAAACGCTGAGCATCACATTCAAGACTGCCAGCAATGGTGTGGTGACGGTGAGGGATTCTGTGAACGTAGACCTGACGCAAGCACAGATCGTCTCCGGAACTCACGCGCCGAGTGGGGGAAGCAGCAAACCAAAACCTGCTCCCGCTCCTCCGAAGAAAGGAAAGAAGAAATACGCCGTCAGGGGTTGAGCACAATTTTGCCGAACATCTGACTCTTCTCCATGTATTCGTGGGCCGCGCGCGCCTCTTGTAAAGGGAACGCACGGTCCACCACTGGCTTCAGGCGTCCAGCGAAAACGTGGCTCAGCACTTCACGCAACTCACCCATGGTTCCCATGTAAGAGCCAAGAAAATTAAGCTGGCGTGAAAACAGAAAGCGCAGGTCGAATGCGGCGTTGAAGCCGGTGGTCGCGCCGCAGGTGACGATGGTTCCTCCCGGCTTTAGCGACTTCATACTTTCATCCCACGTTGCGGTGCCAACGTGCTCGACCACGATGTCGACGCCTTCTTTGTTGGTGATCTTCCGCACTTCCTGGGAGATCTTCTGGGTGTAATGGTTGATGCCGTAGTCGGCGCCGAGCGCGTGCGCTTTTTCCAGCTTTGTTTCGTCTCCGGCGGTGGTGATGACGCGGGCATGGAATAGCTTGGCAATCTGAATGGCGGCAATCCCAACACCAGAGCCCGCGCCGAGAACCAACACGGTTTGCCCCAGACGAATGCCCGCGCGGCCGACCAGCATATGCCAGGCAGTGAGGAATACCAAAGGAAGGCTGGCGGCCAGGATGAAATCCAGACTGTCGGGGATCGGAATTACATTCACGGGCGGGACGGCGATCAATTCGCAGTAACCGCCGTCGACCCCGTTTCCGAGCGCGGTGAACGCAGGGCACAGATTCTGAAGTCCGGCGGCGCACTTGGCGCAGTGATTGCAGAAATGCATCGGCGCGAGCACAACGCGTTGACCCGCAGCGAAACCAGTGACGTATTCGCCGACGCCTACGATCTCGCCCGCGATGTCGCTCCCCAGAATGTGCGGAAGCTTTATGCCCGGCAATCCCGTGCGCACCCAGATATCGAGGTGATTCATGGCGCAAGCTTTGATCCGGATCAGAACCTGGTCCTTGCGCGGGTGCGCGTCGGGAATGTCTTCGTAACGAAGAACTTCGGGACCGCCGAACTCGTGTATGCGAACGGCTTTCATGGATCTCTTAGAAATTAGAAGCTAACACAAATCTGCCGGTCGATTCTTTGACTTGTACTCGCAGCGGCACGGCTGAATTGACAGATCGGGTCGTGTTCAAGTGGCTATACGCAAAAAGCCTCGGGAGTGATGACCCGAGGCTTTTGCTTTGCTGATAACTCCAGCCGCTTATTTCGGCCCTAGCGAGCAATCTTCGTTCACATTCTGAATGTAAATCCCGTTGCTGCCCAGGCGGTCATCTTCGAAGGCGATGGCCGAGAGGCCAGTCGCGGTCACGATGTCGGCGTCCGGCCTTCCCTTGTTCGACATCGCGGTGGACACCGGGAACTGTGTGCAATCGACTTTGCCGTTGTCCAAAAGACGGGTGGCCTGAATCGATGCGTTTCCATAACCCACCATGTCGATCCAGAACGCCAACATGCCGCCGCCCACTTGCACGTTGGTGGGGAGAATCTCCGAATCTGCTCCCAGAGCCACAACCACCAGACCAGTCTGTCCCCAGCGGCGTCCGCCCTTGGGGCCGAACTTCTGCGCATAGATCCCATTCAATACCTGGTTAGAATCTTCTTCGGTCCAGACCAGAAATACTTCATCGGTCGCGGCGCGGTAAGAAGCTGCGGGATCGACACGCACCTGCGATGTGTTGGTTGAGGCCAGCGCGCCGCCGCGTGGGAAGGCTGCCGTTCCATCCGCCAGAATATGCTGGGCAAAACACTGCAGCGTCGGTGAGGCAGTATACCAACTGAAAACGGCTCCGCCTTGTCCGTCTGGAACAAAGTAAGGGAAGTTGCCAAACTGGAGTGAGCCGGTATCGAACAGCGTTACGTGCTTTTTCCCCCACAGGAGCGTACCCGTGGCCGACACTTTGTTGGTGAGAAGCAGATTGTTGCTGCCAAAACCCTGGTTGCTTACCCAGGAAACAATGACCGATCCATTGTCCGCGGCATGCAGATCGGCTAGCCAGTAGTTGTAGCCAGACTTGCTCAAAACCACGCCTTTGCCCCACTGTGGCTTCCCGTTAGTGTCCAGTTTCTGGAGTATGGTGTTGCTGTCACTGATCCAGGCAACGACGACTCCGCCGTCACTCGTGCCGGCAATTTTCGGCGCCCCGTTCGAGTGGACGGACCCCTTGGTCAGCTGCACTCCATAACGTCCCCACAAAGCGTTCCCTGCGGGACTCATCTTGGCCGCAGTTACCTGCTGGTTCGAGCCCTCGCGGGTATCGAGGAAAGCTAAGAGCGCATTGCCTTCGGTGTCGATATCCAGACCGTAGTCTTCGGTCGAACTATTGCTCAAATGGGCTACCTCGATGCCATCGTGCTTAAATTGTTCGACACCGCCAGGGCTCAGCCGCTGCAGATACACGCTGTAACCGATCGGCGGCGGACTGTCCGGATCAGCATCGAACCAACTCACATACCATCCGTCATCCGGCAACGGCTTCACTTTCGGTTGCACCTGATCGGCGCCATCACTTTTGTTGGCCAACGGCAGGTTCGTCGAAGGGTCGGACGACCACTGCGCCCACGCGTTCGAAGCAAGGATAAGAGCGAGCATAAGCACAAAAACATACCGGATTACCAATTTCATGAATCCTCCTGATCAAACCCGTGGGATTGCAACTTAAGAACGGCTCGGCAATACTACCCAAACCGCACAGTTCTTACTAGAGTCCAGCGTATGAGGCCTAACGTTCGTTCGAAGAGACCGGCCCGACAGCGGCCTTTTAATCAGGACTGTGCCCGAGGTTTGACTTGCCCGCGGGAAAACCCAATAATCAACTGGAGATGGACATCTACGAGGAAATCGTAAAGCTCCGGCAGGATGGCCGTCGGGGTGCGGTCGCGACCATCGTCAACGTACGCGGCTCGATTCCCTCGTTCGAGACCGCGAAGATGCTGGTGCGGGACGACGGCTCTATCGCCGGCACCATAGGCGGAGGTTGCGTCGAGGCCGAAGTCTGGCAGGCCGCCCGCGAGGTGATGGAAAGTGAGAAGCCGCGCAGCCTGACTTTCAACTTAAATCAAGATCCCAAGTACGACACCGGCCTGGTCTGCGGAGGCACTCTCGACATTTTCATCGAACCCGTTCTACCTCCAGCATTACTTTATATTTTCGGCGCAGGTCACGTCTCTGTAAATCTTTACAAGGTGGCAAAAAGCGCAGGTTTTGAGGTGACCGTAATCGATGACCGGGAAACCTATGCCAGCCGGGACCGTTTCCCCGAAGCCAAGGAGGTCATTGCCGAAGTTTTTGAACACGCCATGGCCGGGCTCTCGCCGAATCAGTCGTCCTACATCGTGATCGTGACCCGCGGACACCGCGACGATATGCGGGTGCTACGCTGGGCCGTGCAAACCGAGGCGCGCTACATTGGCATGATCGGTTCCAGGCGCAAGACCATCACCATATTTCGCGAGCTGACGAAAGAAGGCATTCCAGCGGAACTTTTCGAGCGCGTACACGCGCCTGTCGGTCTGGATATTGGCGCCATCACGCCGGAAGAGATTGCGGTAGCCATCACGGCCGAACTGATTGCCGTCCGTCGCCGTTCAGAGCGAGCGTTGCCGCACATGAGTTGGTTCAAAAGCCGCGCTACTGAATCGAACCCGACTGATCAGCCGGTTGAAGCTCACGAGGAAGACTAGCCGCGATCCCCATGAGACGCGAATCTGAGAACTGAGAACCGGCAACCGACAACTGATTCATCATCACCGATTTTGCATCGCCCACCGGAAATTCTGCTATCTTCACCTCATGACCCACGCACCTGGCCTCTACGCTGTGATCCTTGCTGCTGGCCAATCCACGCGCATGGGCACGGACAAAGCGTTGCTCCCGTGGCCCCCGGCGACGGGCAGCTCTGTGCCCACAGGACAGACTTTTCTTTCCGCCGCCATTCTGGCTCTCGAGCCTTTTAGTGAGGCGATAATTGTGGTAGTGGGCAAGAACGAGGACGACCTCGCTCCAGTGGTGTATGCGCGTGGTGCATCTCTGGTTCGGAATCCTGACCCTGATCGCGGACAATTCAGTTCGCTTCAAGTTGGTTTACGGGAGGTGCTGAGTCATGGCCGTGACGCCGCAATGGTCACCTTGGTCGATCGGCCGCCGGCGAATGCCGCAACCTTGAAGACTCTTTGCTCAGCATTCACCGATGCTGCGAGCGACCTGTGGGCCGTCGTCCCGGAATACAACGGAAAGCATGGGCACCCCTATTTAGTGGCAAGAGAAATGATCGAAGCTTTTTTGAAGGCTCCGCCCAGCGCGAACGCGCGCGATATCGAACACGAGAATCTGCAGCACGTTGCCTATGTTGCCGTAGATGATCCGCTGGTCACTTTGAATGTCGACACGCCCGAGGAGTATGCGGCATTATCTCAATAGCCCCCCAGATTGAAAACTCATGGAAAACGGAATGACACAAGTGACTCCAACTATGGCTGCCAGCTCGTCTGAATTCATCGAATCGGTTCTCGATCTTCGCCCTCAGCTCGCAGTCTTCGATTGCGATGGCACGTTGTGGTCGGGCGACGCCGGAGAGCGCTTTTTCAACTGGGAACTGAAGCGAGGCGTGCTTTCCGATGACGTCGAGCGCTGGGTGCGTGCGCGCTTTGCCGACTACAAAGCTGGCAAGGTCACCGAAGATGACATGTGCGGCGAAATGGTGACCATCCACAGCGGGCTCGTCGAGTCCGAGGTACAACGACTCGCCAAAGAGTTCTTTGACGAGAACTTCGTGAAGCAGATTTTTCCAGAGATGCGACATCTGGTTCAGCGGCTGCAGAGCCAGGGCTGCGATATCTGGGTGGTTTCCTCCACCAATGAGTGGGTGATTCAGGCAGCCATGAAACATTTTGGCATCGAGGCCAAGAAGATTCTAGCCGCTGCGGTAGAGATCGACGCCGGACGCATCACCAATCGTTTGATCCGAGTGCCCTCCGGCGAAGGCAAGCCGCGAGCGATACGGGAGGTCATTGGGAAAGACCCCAACGCGGCATTTGGCAACTCCCGCTGGGATGCCGCGATGCTTGCGATTGCCCAGCATGGCTTCGCCGTGAATCCGAACCCCGATCTGGAGCAGGTAGCGCGCGAGCGCGGCTGGAGAATCTACTGGCCTAACGTAGAGAAGAACAGAGATAACAACAAAGACATTGAGTAGCACGAAGGAACACGATATCCGTGCTTATCCGCGAAGTCCGCGGGGAGATTCTAGCTGCTTAAACGCCGCCGTCAGTGCATCCATCGCGAGATGGCTGGCGTGGCCGGAAGTTTCCGGCAAACCACCGACCGCCTGTACTATTTCTTCTCGACGTAATCCGCTGGCCGCTTCCAGCGTTTTCCCGCGAACCAGTTCGGTGAGCGCCGAACCACAAGCCATGGCCGGAACGCATCCTTTCGCGAGAAAACGGATTTCCACGATGTGACCGTTCGCGACCTTCAAACTCAATTTCAAGATGTCCCCGCAAGCGGGATTTTCGACTTGCACGATTACATCAGCATTCGCAACTTCGCCCGGGTTGCGCGGATGCTCAAAGTGATCGAGAAGTTGCGGAGAATACATTCCGAGAATTGTAACGTGCTGGCAATTGAGCCGTAGCAAGCTACGTCTCAGCACACGGTTACCCGGACCCCTGTAAGATTGGTTCATCGTGCCTTCCGACCATACTCCGCAACGAATTGTATCCCTGCAGCCGAGCGCCACTGTGATTCTCGCTGCCGTGGGCAAGCTTGATCGCATCGTGGCTTGCACGAAGTATTGCGCGGATGTTTGCCCCGATATCAACAATCACGGGGCGACCATCGTCGCCGACTCCTGGACCGCCAACGCTGACCAGATCGTCGCTGCCCGTCCCGACTTGGTGATCGCTTCCGTCCCTTATCAGGAGAAGGCGGTCACGGAAATCCTGAAATCCGGGGCGCGATTTCTCGGCTTCGCGCCGAAGACGCTCGCCGACATTTACACAGATATTGCCGCCATCGCTGGAATCGTGGGTGCGCAGGATCGCGGGGAGCAAGTAATCCGCGGGATGCAACAAGAAATCGCGGCTGTTCACCGGCAATCGAATGGAGCAAAGCGGGTTCGCATCTTCTGCGAAGAATGGGGCAAGCCTTTGATTTGCTCCCAGCCCTGGGTGGCTGAGTTGGTCGCAGTCGCGGGCGGAGACTTCGTGGGCTCTCCGGGCAAACAAACGTCCGCCGAAGCTGTTCTATCGGAAAATCCCGACGTATTTGTAGCTGCGTGGTGCGGCGCGGGCGACCGGGTTCCTCTGGAGAAAATCATTCGCGATCGTGGATGGGAAGAAATGCGCGCAGTAATAGAAAACCGCGTCTACTGCATTCGAGATGAATTCCTGAATACTCCGGCGCCCACCCTGGTTCAAGGCCTGCGCGCTCTGGCAGCGGCCATACACCCGGCCGATTTTCCACAACCCGTGGGGCTAAGATGTATTACCAAAGTGCCGGTGCGGACAAATTAACGACTGGGTTAAGATTTGCTATATGCCCGCTGCAACCAAAGCGAAAGATGTTGAACGGGAGTTGGAACAATTCGCCCGCACGGCGAAGTCAGCTGACGGCTTGATGTCCCAGATCGTCAAGTTGCTGCACGATCGGATGCTCAAGTACAACTGGGTAGGTTTCTATATGCTCGAAACGACTCCCGGCGCGCCACCTATGCTGGTTCTCGGCGCATTTCAGGGAGCTATGACGCCCCACACGCGAATTCCCTTGCATCAGGGAATCTGCGGGGCAGCGGCTTCGACCGGCAAAACGGTGATCGTCGATGACGTCAGCAAGGATTCTCGCTATCTGGCTTGCTCGCTCGAAACCAAGTCTGAAATCGTGGTTCCGGTGTTCGTGCGGGGCAAAGTGGTGGGCGAACTTGACGTCGATAGCCACTTCCCGGCCGCGTTCAAAGACGAAGATCGCGAACTGGTCGAACATTGCGCCGCGCTGGTTGGCAAACACCTCGAAAAGTCCCAGAAATGAAACTGTCGCGCTCAGGGCTTGTCCCGTGGAGCGTTAATCCCGCTGGAGCAATGGCCTGCCCATGAAACGAGTCGTCGCGGCACTGATCCTCAAGGACGGAAAAGTGTTGGTGTGCCAGCGCACCCGTCATCAGACCATGCCATTGAAGTGGGAATTTCCCGGCGGCAAGATTGAAGAAGGCGAACAGCCGCGCGACGCGCTACGGCGCGAGTTGGACGAAGAGCTCGGTATCGACGCCAAAATTGGCGAAGAAGTCTCGCGTATCGTTCACGAGTATCCCGGCGGAGGCTCGGTCGAGTTGCGCTTCTTTGTGGTCCAGAATTACGAGGGAGAAATTGAAAACAAGATCTTTCGCGATGTTCAATGGTCTCCGCGCTCGGAATTGCCTAAGTACGATTTCCTCGAAGCGGACTTGCCGTTAGTCCGCGATTTGGCCGACGGAAAGATTGTCTAGCGCTAGGGTCGGAATATCACTGAGAAGGGGAACTGCCATCCCGACGTTTAAGCGTGGGTCGATCATCATCCGTGCTGCTACTGCCGGCATCACTCGTGCTGGTTGACGCGGCACGCCGCAGCGTCGGACCACCGTCGTGACCGTTGTCGATCTTGTGACGATTCTCCAGCTGCGCCAGCCTCTCTTTGATGTCCTGAAACTCGGAGCTATCCAGCTTGTACTCCGGCTCCGGAGGCAGGAGCGTGTTGATCTCGTCCTGGGTTTTGGCAATGCGGTCAGGCGTCTGAGGATGCGTCTCGAAGGTTTTCGCAAGAGTGCCCGGCTTATGCTTCTCCATGGCCTGGATCTTCTCGAAAAATGACGTGAGCGCCTGCGGGTCGTAGCCCGCCCGGTACAAATACTCAACTCCGAGGAAGTCCGCCTCCGACTCGAAGCCGCGGGCAAACCTCAGAAAGCCCATGGGGATCGCCATGCTGGCCAGGCTCTGCGCCGCATAGCCGATTCCGCCGCCCACAAAGATCAGCGGGATGGAAGCCAACTGCATCAATTGCCCCCGGGTATTTTCGCGAGCCAGATGACAAGCCGCCACATGCGCGATTTCGTGAGACATCACGCCCGCCAGTTCAGCCTCGTTGTCAGCCGCCAGGATCAGCCCCGAATCCACATAGAAAAATCCGCCCGGCAACGCAAAGGCGTTGATGTCGTCGGTATCCACCACCTTGATGGTGAAGGGCACCTGGGCGTCGGAATTTCTCACCAGGTTTTGACCGATGCGGTTCACGTACTCCGTCACTTCCGGATCGGTCACCAGCTTGGTCGTCGACTCAATTTGGCGGGCATATCCCCGGCCCATGTCGATCTGCTTTTCCAAGCTGTACCAGTTGCCGAGACCGCGCTCGCAACCCACCTTGCGGTTGCCGATCGCGTCAATATCGCGCAGGCTTCCATCGTGATAGGTCTTGGCTGCTTTGGGCAGGGGCGCGGTAGTTGAAGTGGGCGTAGGGAGCGAAGCGATAGAGTTTGAGGTCGATTGATCCTGCGCAGCCGCCAAGGCCCCGCACAGAAGCACGAGACTCAGGGAAATCGGGAGCGCGGCACGCAGCATGACCCCACCACCAATGTGGATTCTGCCATACTCAGAGTCAAAAAAGTAGCCCAAAGTTGCTGCTTCGGTAGCTTTATTTGATCCTTCGCGAGGAACTTCCCAATTTACTGTCCCGATCGTAGTGTCCAGAACCAGGCGATGCTGAGCACGGTCATAATTACGGTCGTAGCCCAGGCAGTCCAGTTGTACACCCGTGAGTTTACGTACTCGCCCATCAACTCTTTCTTGTTGACCAGCAGCAGCATGAAAACCAGCACTGGAGGAACTGCCACTCCATTCACCACTTGCGAGAGAATCGAGATCTTCACCAGCGGCAAGTCGGGCACCAGAATGACAGCCCCGCCCGCGATGATCAGGATGGTATAAAGCCAATAAAACACGGGTGCTTCAGAGAACTTCTTGCCTACTCCGGATTCAAACCCCAACCCCTCACAAACCGTGTAAGCAGTCGATAGCGGCAGGATCGAAGCCGCAAACAGCGAAGCATTAAACAATCCCACCGCAAACAGGATATACGCGAAATCCCCCGCTAGGGGACGGAGGGCTTGGGCGGCGTCTTTGGCGTCAGAGATGTTGTGATAGCCGTGGACGTAGAGAGTCGCGGCGCAGGCCACGATGATGAACCAGGCTACGATGTCGGTGAAGATGCAGCCCGCGATTACATCGAGCCGCGAGGCCTTGTATTGCCGCTTGGTTACTCCTTTTTCTACGATCGAGGATTGCAGGTAGAACTGCATCCAGGGAGCAATCGTCGTCCCCACCACGCCAATCGTCATATACAAATATCCCGGCAGCATGAAGGCGGCTTTCGGCGGAGGTTTCACCGTGGCCACCAAGGCTTCGATCCAGGCGGGCTTCGCGAAAAAGCCAGCGAAGATGTAGGTCACGTAAAAAAAGGATGCGGCCAGAAAAATCTTTTCCACGCTCTTGTAATGGCCCTTCACCACGATGAGCCATACGATGACGGCGCAGACGGGAACGGTAATGTATTTGGAGAGGCCGAAGAGCTCGAGGCTGCCCGCGATTCCGGCGAACTCACCAACCACGTTGCCGAAGTTGATGACCAGGATTCCGATCATCATGAAGAAGGTAACTCGAAAACCGAACTCTTCGCGGATCAAATCGCTGAGGCCCTTGCCGGTGACCGCGCCCATGCGGGCCGAGATTTCCTGAACCACGATGAGGGCCAGCGTAATCGGGATCAGTGTCCATAACAGCAGGTTCCCGAACTGCGCCCCGGCAGCCGAGTAGGTGTAGATGCCGTTGGCATCGTTGTCGACGTTCGCGGTGATAAAACCCGGACCGACCACGGCGAAGAAGAGAACGATCTGGGTCTTCCAGCGTTTCAGGAATTTCATGCGTCCAATTCGCAGACATACGATGAGACATTGTCAAACGATCAGACAGAATAAATGGAGAAGTGAAATCTGAACAGGTGAAAAGTCACATAGGGTGAGGATTCCCTGGCGTCTTTTCGGCGGAGCCGGGAACCCAAGGTCCTTCGCCCGCGGAATCATTCGCTTCGCGACGATTCCTCCGCTCAGGATCACACAAAGAAGCCTGTCTTAAAAGGAACTGAGAGCGGAACGCTTCCAGTGATTTGTAGCAACGCAAACGTAAATATAATTCGCGTCCGCGCCAATCTGACCGGCTATGCAAGGGGCTGATGAGCTAGGGGGCGTGGCCAGATTTACGTGAAAACTTTCAGCCGTGAAAACCCCGTTCGCGTTGACTTGCAGGTTCCCACCGGTTGCCGTATTGATGGTCAGCTGACCATTGGCGTCGTTGATCATTCTCACATCATTCTGAGTCCCAAAGCCGTTCAGATCTAAATACGGCGTGGCTGATTTGTTTGCCAGGTTCCCAACATCCTCCGAGCCATTGGTCGTGTCATCATTCAGCTGAACAGCTCCAAGATTCACGCTGGATCCAACGATATTGCCCAAGCCATCCACAGAAAATATTGCATCTCCGTTCTTCACATATTTGATGGCGTATTGCCACGAGGCGCTTGGACTGCTGTTTTGGATTTGAATCCCGGTAGCGAGGGTGCCGTAATCCGCGGTATAAACCGCGCCAATGTAATCCCCGTTCAAATGGTCCAGCACACCTTCCTGTACGTCGATGCCGTAGGTAAGGACGTTCTTGATGGGGTCAACAATCGATGAAGCAAATTCCGTGGCCGAGAGAAATCCGTGGCCCTGATTCTGAACATTGACCAGAATTCCCGAGGAGTCCGAGTGTGGACCATTCTGGCGAACCAGGATACCCAAGCCGTCAACCTCGCCAACCTTCCCACCCGTCCACCAATTGTCTTTGGACATGTCGATCGTCATTCCGGTCTGCGCAGTCAACGGCCCATTCACACCACTGCCACGAGCAGTCGCGGTTACGCTTGCGGCTGAGCAGGGCTTATCAATGCAATTGAGGTTGACCGGGCCGACAATCAGACGGCCTTTCCAATGTCCTGGTGTGAGGTCTTGCTGGCTGACGCCGTACTGGTTAGTGCTCTCCTGGGGATCGGCTTGCGCGGTTGGAGCTGAGGCGTCGCCAGTTTGCACCGAGGTTGACGTCTGTGCAGATGCAGGCAACAGCGACCCGACCAAGATTGCGCTTAGGAAGGTCATTTTTAGGAGGTTCATCATGGCGTTTATCTCTGATTCTTTGGAGTTGGCCCGCTTGTGAAACCGGCGCCGTTGCCACATCGAGCTTAGGCAGAACAAACACAGCATACCGCGAATAGTTGTTTGCTCAAATAAGCGAAATCCGCGAGTTTTGGCGATATCGTTGGTGTCAAACTATGCGGCAGGATCCCGTGCAAAACTCTGCGGGGCACAAGTTCCAAATACTGGTATATTGCCAAGTCATGAATTGCGGCTCAGCATCTCGCCGATGGCATTTCTTTTCTTTGCCGCGGGCTGCGTTATTTCTGATCTGGTTGACCAGCCCGACGTGGCTGCGTGCAGAAACGATTTCGGGAACTGTGCAGGATCCATCGGGCGCGGTCATTGCGGGGGCACGGATCGAGATCGCTCGTAAGGACCTCGCTCAGCCGATTGTGCTTTTGTCGGATGGGTTGGGTAAATTTGCATCTCCCGATCTGAAACAGGGAACGTACACACTCCGGGTATCGCGGGAGGGTTTTGAGCTTTTAGAAAAGACAGTAGATCTGCAGGGATCCGTCCAATTGCAACTCACGCTTGCCATTGCCAAACAGCAGGTGAGCGTCACTGTTGCTGGAAAGAGTTCAACGTTCGCCAACTCCGATCCGATCTACCGGCAACTCCGAGAGATTGGGCTGGGCCAAGCATTCCGCTTCGACAATTTCACCTTGATTTGGGATGCCGCGACGCTGCAGTTTCAGAAAGGAATACTCGTATTCCTGAATCCGGTGAATGGGGTCTCAACCGGAGCGATCTTCGTAGGCGAAGGCCATTTCAATCTAAAACCTGTAACTCCTCTTGACGAACGCGAATTAGGCAGACGCATCGGTGCACCGGAGGTCAACGAAGACTTCACCGAGGTAGTTTTCCGATTCACTGGGCAAGCGCGCTTGAGATTCTTTCCCGGATTGGGGGCTCAAGCCGAAACGCCCTCCGACGCGCTGGCTGTCTTCAGCCACTGGAAGGAGCGGATGCGCCAGCGCCATGACCCGGTTTTTAGCTTCACGCAGTCGCTGCTGCAAGGCGAAGCCATGGACAACGTAGACGCCGATCTTCTGGCTTCCGTCTACAACCCCTCGCATCCGCAATTCTTTAATGCCTATCTCCGTGGCAAGAAACACAAGGATCTCCGTTTCTTCGTGAGGCTTCGAGTGGGAGCGTTGCCGCAACTCGATTCGCCTGAGGAGGTCGGCTTGATCAACTTCGATCCCGAAGGCTTGGAAGATGGCGTCTGGTACTTAGCCCACTTAAAGTCTGAATACTCCAATCACTCCGCGGACTCCCGTCAGGAGCGCCGGTTGTTTGCTACGCACCGCTACAAGATCGAAACCGTTATTGCCAAAAACGAGCACTTGTTCAGCACGGCTACTATCAGCTTCGAGTCTCTGGTCGCAGGGGAGAGGGTGCTGAAGTTCGGATTATTGCCGAATCTCCGGGTCTCGCGGGTCACCGATGAGCAGGGCCGTGATCTTTATTTCGTACAGGAGAGCCGCAAGGAGGACGGTTCGTTTTACGCCATACTTCCCCAGGCGCCGCCACTCGGCAAGGAACAATCCATCAATATCGAATACGCGGGCGATAAGGTGTTGGAACAAGCAGGAGAGGGGAGTTTCTACGTCGGCGCCCGGACGTCATGGTATCCGAATTTGAATGGATTTGGCGAACGGGCTCTCTATGATCTTACGTTCGAGGTCCCACGGCGATACAAGGTCGTGAGCGTCGGGGAACTGCAGGGAGAGTCGATCGACCACGACCTGGCTGTGAGCCATTGGATAACAGCGCGTCCGGTGGCTGTGGCCGGGTTTAATTACGGGGAATACAAAAGGCTCGACCTGCCGGACGAGATAACCGGCTACAAGATATCGGGCTACTACCTGAGTGAGTTGCCCGACAACCTGCGTAGGTATTCTGCGCTGCAGTCCGTGGCGCCCGGCAGAATGACGAAATATGCTCTCGAGCAGACACGCTCGCAGTTGCAGTTATGCAGCTTTTACTTCGGGAAGAGTCCCTACGACGAAATCTACATTACGGAGCAGCCTGATTTTAATTTTGGGCAATCCTGGCCCAACTTGGTTTACCTCCCCATCTCTGCCTACACGGATTCGACACAAAGATGGTTGCTCTTCGGATCGATCAGCGACAAGTTCACCGGTTTCGTGCAGGAAGTGACGCCGCATGAAGTCGCCCACCAATGGTGGGGTCATGCTGTGAGCTGGGCGTCGTACCACGATCAGTGGCTGTCGGAAGGCTTTGCGGAGTTCTCCGCGGGGCTGTTTTTGCAGCAGGGCGTCGCTGGGGACTGGCGAAAGGACTACATTGAATTTTGGGATCGCCTGCGGCGTCGCATTCTGGAGAAGAATAATTACGGCATAGCGCCAAACGATGCCGGCCCGCTGTGGATGGGACTGCGACTGATTTCTCCGCGGAGCGAAAATGCCTACCAAAATGTGACCTATCCCAAGGGCGCGTACGTGTTGCAGATGATACGTTCGATGATGTACAACCCTCAGGATCAGGACAAGCCGTTCATCGCTATGATGCACGATTTTGTGGAGAGCCATCGCGAGAACGCGGCGACCACTGAGTCCTTCAAGGCGATCGCGGAGAAACATATGACCAGGTTGATGGACCTGGGGAAAAATGGCCGTCTGGACTGGTTTTTCGATGAGTGGGTTTATGGCACCCAAGTGCCTCGATACCACTTTGAATATCAAGTCACGCCCGCGGACGGTGGCAAAGTGAAACTGCATATGACGATTAAACAGACCGACGTTGACGAGCACTTTGCCATGCTACTTCCTGTGTACGCCGACTTCGGCAAGGGCATGGTCCGTCTCGGACAGGTCGGACTCACTGGTGACACAACCGACAAAGTCGATCTCATGCTGCCCAGCCAACCCAAGAAAGTTGCGCTGAACGCATACAAAGAAATCCTGGAACGATGAGCGCCGGCGACTTCGTTATCAGAACCGCGGATTAAGGCATCCCGGCCCGGGGCGCCCGTCCCCCACGCAGCGCGAGCCCCCTCGGGGCATGATTGGGACGAAACGCTCTGCGATTGGATCGCACTATCTACTGAAGGGCTATGCCCTGCCAAGTAGTTTCTTAGCGGAGGTAAGGCGATGCTCGACGCCAGTCAGGCACATGCAGCGTTGCTGCGAGAACTGACGGAGGCTGAGCGCCAAGGTGCTGTCGTCTACGAACTCGCGCAGACGGCAACGCAAGGGACCGTCCTTTCTTTTCCGCACCAAACCATCACCGTTCCATCCGATGCACTGGTCGCTTTCATCGACCGAGATCCGACGGCCAACTGGGGCCACTCCTGCCGATATGCGCTAGTGGAACTCAGCACAGGCCGAATCTCATCGTGGGAAGCCCGCTTCCCGCCGTTCGGAATCCCGACTGGCTCCGAATGGCGAGTCGCGTACATGGCCGCGTCCGTTCCGGAAGGGGCAGTTGTGCGGAGCAAGCCCTCAAATTAGCGGTAACTAGGAGGAAAGGCTATGAAGAAAGAAGATCCACAGCGCGTTTACGATTCGATCCGGGCGCAGGCCTTCAGCCGTCTGGCTCCGGAACAGCATCTCACCACTAATCTTTACCTGGACGAGCTCCCACGCAAGAAAGGGGAATATCTCGGGCCGCAGTTCCAGAAGATTGTTGCCGAACAGGCCTGTCTGCTGGTTTTCGCCGACGACAATCCAGCCGCCAACTTCGGCCACGATTGCCGCTACCTTCTGTACCACCCCGAAAATGGCAGCCTGTTGAAGGAAATTCCAGCCCGCTTCCCGCCTTATGGAAACAAGCCTCCCGAGACGTTGAAGGCCTTTCATGAGCCGGTGAAGGCCATCCCGCCCTCGAACCTCTTCCACATCCCCCCAATTTTGCGCTGCCCCATCATCTTCCCCGATGGCACGCGATACGCGGTCCTCTATTCAGGCATGTCGAACAAGCGGCACCTGAACGACCTGGAGTTCTGCTATCGCACGCTCATCGACCGCTACGCCTTCGATCCCTCGCATATCTATGTCTGCAACTATGATTGCTCGCTCGATACGCAGGATGGGTTGCAGACGATCTGGCCGGGCGACAACACACCCTATCGGATTCAGGTGAATCAACCGGGCAACCAAGCGGGTTTCCAAGCTGTGCTCAGCGATTTGCGAGGGAAGCTGCAGTCGCAGGATGTGTTGTTCATCCATACCAACAACCACGGCGACAACTTCGGTAGCGGTTCGTTTCTGTGCGAGTATCCGAATTGGGGTACGTACCCGGCGACGCAATTCTGCGCCGACTTGGCCACTCTGCCCCCATTCCGCGCCCTGCTGGTGATGATGGAGCAGTGCAACAGCGGCGGCTTCAACGCTCCAGTATTGGCCGCCAGCACTGCCTCGGCTACCAGCATCGCGTCCGCGGCGATCGCGACACAGAGCTCATACGCCTCACCGGACTTGAACTGGGATACGTTCGCCTTCGAGTGGATCGCAGCGCAGGCCGGTCACGATGCCTATGGCGGGGCTCTGTCCTTCAATCCCGATACGAACATGGACGGAGTGATTGAGGCCACGGAGGCGTTCAACTACGCCAAAGCCGTCGACACTCAGCCGGATTCTCCCAATTTCAGCGAGAGTTCGGCCGCCGGCGGTGACATCGGCTTATCGCAGCAGTACTGGATCTGGTGGACGTGGTGCTGGCTCTTCCGTCCGGAGATTGAGAAATATTCGCCACCGTTCCCGGAGGGCCAACGGCCCGAGTTCGCGACGGCGGTCAACGGTATCGCGGCGCAGCTGCAGAAGACGATTGTGGCGACCCTCGACCGCTCTGTTGCCGAGGTGCGAAAGGAACTGGCTCCGAAAATCCACTCGGCTTTCGAAGCGGCTTTTGCCGCGGAAAAAGCGCAAAAGGCCAGCTGATCCTGGAATCCCGCCCAGCCGGGTGCCCCGCTCAAGCTTCCGCTTGGGCGGGGATTTTCAGTCGTCACAGAAAACTTTTGCGATTGGCTATTAAGCTTGTCCCGTGCCTTGGGATCGGAATTTCCGCGACGTTAGGATGGGGCAACGCGGCTCTCACTCCGCAGATCATCGCTTTGGATGACCTGTTCCAGCCGGGATGCAGGCCTGGGGAGATCTGAACTTTCCGATCAAGGCCGATCGTCCTGAACAACCTCTGGGGCATTGCTTTCGGCGGAGGAAACTCAAGCAATGGGGCACCAAATGAACTGTTCGTCACCGTCGGTCAGGGAATTGGCACCGCCGAATTGGCCGGTACCTTTCTAAAAATCGTCTTCAAGCCATAATTGACAAAAAGCTTAAGGAAGACGTAACGGCGGGCGGCCCAGCCTTTCGCGTCCTTTGCGGAGGCTGGGTTTCTAGCTGGGGCACACAATTCCTACAGCTTGGCGCGCAGGATGCTGATTACGTCGTCGGAGGTAATTACTCCGGTCAGCTTGTTGTGATCGTCGATCACGGGGAGAGTCAGGAGATTATATTTGTCGAACAACTCGGCGAACGCATGCTCTTTCGCGTCCTCGTGACATGAGATCAGCGGTTCCTGGGTGAGCGAGAGTAACGGCGTGTCGGGCGAGGCCAGCACCAGTTTGGCCAGGGGCACGGCGCCGGCCAGAGTGCCGTGAGAATCGACCAAGTAAATCGTACTCACAGTTTCGATTCCGCCTTCGAAGCCGCGCAAAGCTTCGACGGCATCCTTGGCAGTGGCGCTGACGCCCACCGCCAGGTAATCGGTGTTCATGCGGCCGGCGGCGGTGTTCTCCTTGTGCTCGAGGAGTTCGACCATCTCCTTGCGCTCTTCGGGACCCATTTCCTGCAAAATGTCGGCAGAAGTCTCGGCGGGCAGATCGGCTAACAGGTCGGCGGCCGCGTCCGGATCCATCTCTTCGACGATGTCGGCGGCACGGTCGGAATCGAGCGACTCGACAATCGCCTTCTGTACTTTCGGGTCGACTTCTTCCAGCGCTTCGGCGGCAACTCCGTCGTCGAGGGTTTCGAACACGGCTTCGCGTTCGTCGGGAGCAAGATCTTCTACGATGTCGGCAATATCGGCCGGGTGCAAGCGTGCCAGGCGTTCGTGGGAGATTTTCAGCTTCACGCGGCGAGCCGGATCGGTTTCGATCAAGTCGACGAAGTCCCAGGGGATGGGGCGCTCGGGAATCTGCCGCAGCAATGCTCGCAGGGCAGCGATCGGGACCACGCCCTTGAGCAGCCGGCGAACCGCGCCGCGCGCGCCTACATCCACCGACCCGACTCTCAGCATGGGATGGCGGTTCCCGGCATCCTGAAAGAGTTCGACGTCGTTGACGCGGACCACCTTGCGTCCGTGAACGTCGATGATTTGCTGGTCGAGCAGGTCGCGGGCGAGCAGAAACAAACCCTCGGACCCATCCGCGATGGGCCACCCCGAGGCTGCGCTGTCGATGCGTAGGCCGCCGTTGATCGAGTGGACGGCGCTGAATGGCATCACGCGATCGCCGGACTTGGTGCGGACGATCAAGACAGCAATGCGCGCGCGATCCTCCTGGGGTGCGACCGCCAGTTCGCGCACACGTCCGCACAGGCCGCCCGTCGGCTCAAAAACCGGCAGACCCAGCAGTTCGGTAAGCGCCAGCGATGACATCGCTCTGAGAGAATACCCAACTGCGGAGCCGGAAGCCAGAAGCCTTTTGCCTGTTTTTGTCGGTCGCGGTGTCTAATCAGGGTTGGTCTATCGCAGGAGAGCGAAATCGGAGCGTATAATCCGCGCGTTGACATTTCCACAGCAGCAAGGCAAACTACCCAATCCGCTGATCGGGGGCTTTTCGCTGGCGCGAAGCGAAGGCGCGGCGTAGCTAACTCGGGTTGGCGGAGTTTTTGGGTAGAATGTTTCGGGTCCCACCGTTTCGGATTTGCGGGGCTGGTTCATAAACACTTTGCCATGACCGAACTCCGGGTCTCCTATACGCTTGATTCGACGCTGGAGACCGTCGATAGCGCCGAGCAAACAGCCAGCCGCATAGCGGCTGAAAGCGGATTCGACGAGGATGTCGTCATGCAGATTTCCATGGCGGTGCGTGAAGCCGCTGTGAATGCCGTGCTGCATGGCAATGCGTATGATCCCGAGAAGAAGGTCAAACTGGACTTCGAACGAACCGGCAATGATCTGGTGATTACGATTCGTGATCAGGGTAAAGGGTTAGATCTGGCCAAGATTCCCGATCCGCTGGCTCCGGAGAATCTTTTGAAGACGTCGGGGCGGGGAATTTTTTTAATCCGCTCGTTCATGGACGAAGTGCAAATCGTTCCGTCCCAGACGGGCACCGAAATTAAACTCGTAAAACACGTTCACGGACCATCCGCGGACGTTAAGGAGGCTTCTCAGTGAGCATGAAGACCAGTACTCGTCAGGTTGATGGTGTCACCATCGTGGATTGCAGTGGCCGTATCACGCTTGGTGAGGGCAGCGTGATTCTGCGGGACACGGTGCGCGAGCTGCTTTCCAAGGGCCAGAAAAAGATTCTGCTCAACCTTGGCGACGTGACGTACATAGACAGCTCGGGCATTGGTGAGCTGGTTAGCGCGTTTACCACGGTTCGCAACCAGGGCGGCGAACTCAAACTGCTGAACCTGACCAAGAAAGTTCACGACCTGCTGCAGATCACCAAGCTCTACACCGTCTTCGACGTGCGAGATGACGAGGCCAGCGCGGTGAAGGCGTTCAACTAAAGACATCCCGCTTTTATATGGGCGACGAGGGCCGGCCATTCGAGACCGGCCCTTTGTCTGCCTTTTTCTGTTTCGGGAAACTCTAACGTTTTTCTCTGCCGATTTCTTCTTCACTCTCACTGCACGCCCTGCACACGACCTACAATCGTTACGTACGGGACGTGCTTGATCCCGTGGGTTTCCGTGCTCATTTCCCTGATCCAGCTTCGCGGCAGATTCGGTCGGATGTGTCGCTGCGAACTCCTGTTGGCTTTGCTTTTTCCCGCGTTGTCCGCTGCGGCGGATTGCATTCCCGTCGCGGAGGCGCGCCAGCACATCGGCGAGGACCAATGCGTCACCGGCAAAGTGTTTCGCGTAAAGCATGCCGGGCGAGGTGTCACGCTTTTCGATTTCTGCCAGGATTCGATGGTCTGCCCGTTCACCGTGGTGGTGTTTCCGCACGATCTAAAACGTATCGGGGACGTGAATCAGTTACAGAATCAGGTGATCGAGGTTCGCGGTCCGGTGAAAGAGTACGACGGACGCGCCGAGATTGTAGTTCAGCAATTGCGGCAACTGGGCGGAGAAGGCCTGCGGATTCCTAAGCTGCCCAAGAATTACGATGTAGAAAACAGAGGCCACTATAGCGCAGGCAGTTTCAGCCTGCCCAAGCCAGCGTACGCAACCCACAAGAAAAAGCAGCCAGCGAAGATTCCGATCGATGTGCCGCCCGACGGCGATTCGGTTGAGAGCCCTGACCCACCCCAATAATGCGGTCCAGAGATTTGGTTGGCATCGTTTCCGGGGTACCGTGCAATAAACGTGTCACCCCGGGCGGCTTGGCGCCCACCCTTTCGCACAGAACGCGAAAGAGTGGGGCACCCTTTACAATAGGTAATTAAGGTAGACCCTGGAATGGGTGGCCAGCCGCTGCCGCTACGGCTTGATCTCGAATACCGTTCCGCAGCCGGATTTGCAGCTCGTCGAATTGCCGCCGTTGTAGGTCGTGCCGTAGAGGTTGCCGGAGTTATCGAAGACCACGCCGGCATGGGCATTGTCGCCGTCCGTCCCGTTGAAGTTATGTAGCACTGTCGCTGCCCATTTCCCAGTTGCCCGGGGGGTCAATTTGAACACCGACCCGGAGTCATTGGGACCGTTTGTTCCCGTCGTGCCGTAAAGATTGCCGGAACCATCGAAGATCAGCTGGCTGAAGGGATCAGTCGCTGCCGGATAGCCGAAGTCGTAGAGTATTTTCTCCGTCCAGCCCCCGCCGGTTTTGGGCGTTAACTCGAACGCAATTCCGCCGTACTTGGTGCCGCCTACCGACGTCGCGCCGTAGAGATTGCCGGAGCCATCGAAGGTCAGAGCGGAGAAGGGAAAGTACCCGTCCTTGCCGCTGGAGTTGAAGCTATGCAGCAGCTTCTCCTTCCAGCCTCCGCCTGTTTTGGCCGACAGCTCGAAAACCGTGCCGACACCCGAAGTGCCGCCTTCGAGCGTGGTGCCGTAGAGATTGCCTGCAGTATCAAAGATCAGGCTGGCGTTGGGAGCGACCCCGTCCTTGGTGTTGGGATTGAAGCTATGCAGAATTTTCTCCGTCCACCCGCCGCCTGTTTTTGGCGACAATTCAAAGACAATGCCGAAACTGTAAAGACCGCCAAGTTCAGTCGTGCCGTAGAGATTGCCGGAGCCATCAAAGATCACGCCGGCAAGAGGACCGACCCCGTCTTTACCGTTACCGCCGTTGAAGCTATGCAGCACTTTCTCCTTCCAGACGCCGTTCTTCCCGGGCGTCATCTCAAAGACAGTTCCGTATTCGTAGGTGCCGCCAGTTTGCGTTGTACCGTACAGATTGCCCGCAGCGTCGAAGATCAGCGTACCCCAGGGGAAGCTGCCGTCCTTGGCGCCGCCGAAGTTATGCAGCACAGTCTCGGTCCAGCCGCCGCCCCCTTTCGGCGTTAACTCGAACACCGTTCCCATATTATTGGTGCCTCCCCAGACCGTTGTGCCGTAGAGATTGCCGGCCTTGTCGAAAATCAGGGCGCCGTAGGGATAGTAGCCGTCCGTGCCGTTGTCGTTGAAGTTATGCAGCACGGTTTCAGTAGCCGCATAGGCGGTCGCCGCCAACACCGTCACCATAAAGATCGCCAGAACCGCCCTTGATGCGATGTAAACTGACTTGCCTTGCATGGGTAATTCCTCCGTTAACTCAGAACTTCCGCGCCCAGCGCTCTTGCTGCTTGCTTTCCTCGTCACTACGCATTGCGCAAAATGGCAAGGGAAACCGTCACGTTGATCGAAATAATCAAATCAAAGCCGATTCGATTCAGCTCCGAATGTTGGGCCGGATAACCGCAGGGGAGGGGTTCGAGCGGCCAATTGTCCTACCAGGCGCAAGGGGTGTCAAGAGAAGAAAGTGTGTTATTCCCAGGGAATCTGATGCGGAGACGAGAGTCTTGCGTGTTGTGCACGGTCACGATAGGTGCTTTTGTGGTGAAAGTCGCACCCGCTGGTAAAGCAGAAACGCAAGGTCCCTCGACTGCGAATCATCGTTCGCGAACGACAATTGATCGCTCGGGATGACGGGGGTATAAGGGTGCGCCCGCTAGACCATCCCTTTTCTCAAATCCTCGAGGGGATAGAACGTGCCACGCCAGACTACCCCGCCGCGTGTCAGAGTCAGCGTCATGGAACGCAGCAGGATGTAAATGAAGATCGCCGCGCCGATGGGATGCAAAACGAAATAATATGCGGGGATGTCCGACTCCCAGGACATTCCAACGTAAATGCCGAAGATGGACGCGAGAGCCAGCGCATAGGGCAGGCGCGCCCATCCGTGGGCAAGCCAGATTCCGACAAACGGCATGATGTTCAAGAATGCCAGGGCAAATGCGAAGAGCAGCAGGCGCCACGATTGGAACGACAGCAGAGCAAAGAAATTCTTGGTGAGGTTGTTTACCATGCCCATCGCGCCCTTTGCCCAGCGCAGCGAAATCAGGTCTGCCCCGTAAACATTGCGCTGCGCGTATCCGGCATTCTTCACAATTTTTCCCAGCTTCATGTCATCGAGCACTTCGAAGCGCAATGCCTGGTAGCCGCCGACGGCGTCGTATACACGGCGGCGGATCAGGTTGAACGCACCCACCCCCATATGGTCTTTCGTCTTGGGGTCGGCCACCTTCCAGGGGCGATGTCCGAAGACGAAAAGGGTTTGGAAAAAGGCGACGGTCATTCTTTCGCCTGGGCTGTGCATGATGATGCGAGGAAACAGGACCAGGTGGTCGGCGGATTCAGCCTCGGCATAAGCCAAAGCGCGGGTCAGAACGTCGGGACGGAAAAGCACGTCGGCGTCTGTAAACAGTAACCAATCGCCGCTCGCCTGATTGGCCGCGTTCCACATCGCGTGAACTTTACCCATCCAACCCGAGGGCAGCTCGGCGACGTGAATGACTTTCAGGCGACCGCTGGGATCCGCAGCTAAAGCAATTCGATCGATGACTTCGCCGGTGCGGTCGGTGGAGCGATCATTTACGGCGATGACCTCGTAATTGTCGTAATCGAGGGTGAGAAGCTGCGTGAGCGCCGGCCCGATGTGTTCTTCTTCATTGCGAGCGGGAACAATGATGCTGACGCGGGGATTTCCGCGGGGGGTGGCTGGTTTGCGATTCCATTCGGGACGCGAGATGTCCGCTACTTTAGGCATGCCCAGAGCGGCGTCCAGCAGGCGCGAAAACCAGACCAGGGCGAGGAAGCTGCCTATGATCCAATGAAGAACGGCCCAGTGAAGGAAAGCCCAATCCAAATGAATCATCCTGACTGGCCGCCGAGCGATCCAGGCTCGCCATCGACGCGTACTCGAGGAGCGAATCGCATGCCGTAAAACAGTATGGCAGAAGAAACCGCCATCGCGATGACCGGCAGGATGAAAGCAGCCTCGAGTGAGCGGCGGTCGGCAACGTATCCCATGAGGGTGGGCGAAGGAACATCGCCTAGAAGATGGAAAATGAAAATATTGACCGCGATCGCGGTAGCGCGGATATGTGCGCCGACGGAATTCACCAGCGCCGTGTTAAGAGGCGAAGTGTTAAACAATAGAAGAAATGCCGCGATCGCGATAGCGGGCACCATCAATGGTCCCTTGCTGAACAAGGCGACGATCATGACCGGCACACCGAGGCCCATGCTGACCGCGGACACAAAATAGTACGAACTTTTCATTCGCGGGAGCAGGCGGTCGCCCAGCCAGCCTCCTGCGAGAGACGCAAGAATGCCATCGACCACCACGATCTTGCCAAAGATCAAATTTGCTGATTCCAGACTGTAGCCGCGCACTCGGGATAGAAATGTTGGCATCCACACTTGTATTCCGCCGAGTGAAAACGTCGACGCGGCCATACCCAGCGTGACCGCCCAGAATGCTGGGTTTCGTGCCAGGCCTCGGATGGTCCCGCGCTCTGGGGTCTCTTTCAAGGAATCAAACTGTCCACGCGGCGGCTCCGGAATGAACGACAAAGCAAGAGCCAGCAGGAAGCCCGGAAACGCCGCGATATAAAAAGGAAATCGCCACCCGAAGTGGGCGCCGAGCGTGCCGCCCAATAAATAACCCGCAGCCGTCCCCACCGGGATCGCGAGATAAAACACGCCGAAGATGCGGCCGCGTTTGTTCTCAGGAAAAAGATCGGCGACGAAAGTGGGAGCGATGGTCACGAACGTCGCTTCCCCTACGCCCACCAGGGTATGACGAATCAGCAACTCCCAATAGGTGTGCGTGACCGCCGTGAAAAGCGTAAGCCCACTCCAGAACACAGCACCGAGGATGATGATGACCTTTCGCGAATACCGGTCGGCGAGCGGCCCGGTAAACGGCGCCGCGATCATGTAAAAGCCGAGAAATGCACTGGTAAGAAATCCAACCTGTGCGTTGGTGAGGTGAAATTCACCCTGCACCAGCGGCTGCACCGCAAACAAAACAGAACGATCAATGTAGTTGAGCAGGTTCAGCGCGGTGAGCAGAATGAGCGCAGTCCAGGGATAAAGTTTCGTCTGGGTCACTTGGCGAAGGAATATATCACGGCGCAGGAAAGGAACGAGAACCAAGAAAAAAGAGGATATTTTTCTCAGCGCTCTATGCGGCTCTTCTCAGCGAACTCTGCGATAAGCTCTCGCTCTGTTTTTCGAAACCCCAGCTTACTTCCGAGACTTCCCTGTCGGTCGCGGCCACTTCGCCACGATTACTGTAGAAATCCCACCCCGCGGACGAAAATCTCCTTTGACCTCCGCCCACACCGGACGCGCCCACTTCACCACATCATCAAGCACGCGGTTCACGATATTTTCCTGAAAGATTCCCACGTTCCGGTAAGCCTGCAGATACTCCTTCAGCGACTTCAATTCGAGGCAGCGTTTGTCCGGCATGTATCGAATCGTAAGCATGCCGAAGTCGGGCAATCCGGTTTTCGGACAAACCGAAGTAAACTCCGGGTCATCAACTACGATCTCGTATCCCGCAAACTGGTTCGGCCAAGTCTCGATCTCCGGGAACTGGGCATCGAGACCCGCTTGAGCGTGTTCCGACGTGTAGGGTGGCGGTTTGGACATGGCCCATTGTAACCGGACGAATCCGCCGAATTCTCCTGGGATTTGCGGTTCATTCGCGAAGTCACGCGCATCTAATTGAGCAGGTTCCCTCTAAAGCTCTCAGGGGCAACGAGTGGTACAGTTATTGCGTGCAGCAATTCGTGTGAATTAACGGTCTGTTATTGACGGCGAACAACGAAATAATGACCAATAATGGCGCCAGTTTTGTGACTCGACACCGCTGGCTCGCGGCCATGCTCGCGATTGCGGCAGCGGTCGTGTTGTTCGCATCTCTGTCGCGGGACCCTGCGGTGCCCGTGCGGGCGGTGACCGCGCAGCGGGGCACGATTCGAAGCGTCGTCTCCACCAACGGAAAAGTCGAGCCGCTGCAGAACTTCGAGGCTCATACGCCAATGGGCACCACCGTGCAGAAAATTCTGGTGCGGGAGGGCGATCAGGTTAAAAAGGGCCGACTTCTGGTGCAATTGGACGACGCGAAAGCCCGCAGTCAGGCTGCCCAAGCTAAGGCTCAAGTACTGGCCGCGGAGGCCGATCTTAGCGCTATCCAAAAAGGTGGAACCCGAGAGGAAGTTTTGACCCTCGATTCGCAAATCACGAAAGCACGTACTACGTGCGACACCGCGCAACGCAACCTGGACGCACTGCGGCGTCTGCGCGAACAGGGTGCGGCTTCTCCGGGCGAGATAAAAAACGCAGAGGATCAACTGAAACATGCCAATGCGGATCTCAATCTTCTTGTGCAAAAGCAGAAGAATCGTTATTCGCAGCCGGAGATTGCCCGGGTGGAAGGTCAGAAGTCGGAGGCTCAGGCCGCGTACTATGCGGCTGAAGATGTGCTCAATCAGTTGAATATTCGCGCTCCGTTCGATGGGACCGTCTATTCGCTGCCGGTCTTGCAGGGTGCATACCTCAATCCCGGCGACCTGATATTGCAGGAAGCGGATCTCTCGAAGGTTCGCGTACGAGCCTTCGTGGACGAACCCGATATTGGACGGCTCGTGCCTGGGGACAAAATCGAAGTCACCTGGGACGCGTTGCCGGAGCGAACATGGGAAGGCACGGTCAGCGTGATCCCGGCCGTCATAAAACTGCACGGCACTCGCAACGTCGGCGAAACGACCTGCGTCGTCGACAACAAGGATTTTAAGCTCCTGCCTAATGTGAATGTCGGTGTCACGATTATCACCGCGGAGCATCGCGACGTGCTCACCGTGCCTCGCGAGTCGGTTCATCAAGACGACGACAGCAAGGTTTACGTGTACCAGATCGTGAACAACGAATTACAGCGGCGGTATGTACAAACTTCGATCTCGAATCTGACAAAAGTAGAAGTGACCGGAGGGCTGCCAGAAAACGCTTTGATCGCTCTGGGGCCTACCAATCCCAATTCCAAACCGTTACGCAACGGTTTAGCCGTAAAGGTGGTTCGTTGATACATGATTTCAATTAAGAAACTTTCGATCATATTCTTGCTTACACTTCTTCCTTCGCTGTGTGCCGCTGATCAAGCGGATAGCAAACTGCTGGCCGAAGGCCGGGTGGACGATGCCGTGGTGTCGCTGCAGAGCAGAATCAGCGGCGCTCCCAAAGACGCCGAATCCTACAATCTGCTCTGTCGCGCGTATTTCGCACTTGCTGATTGGGACAAGGGTATTCCGGCCTGCGAGAAAGCTGTGTCGTTGGAGCCCGACAAGTCGCAATATCACCTGTGGCTGGGACGCGTCTACGGCGAAAAGGCAGATCACTCCGGCTTCGTGACTGCGGCGGGTTTGGCCAAAAAGGTTCGCAGTGAATTTGAAACCGCAGTGCGTCTGAATCCGAATAACGTCGAAGCGCGAACTGATCTTGCGGAGTTCTATCTGGAAGCTCCCGGGATTGTGGGCGGTGGACGCGACAAGGCCGAAGCCCAGGCCCAAACGATCGCCGCTCTAGATCCGGTCCGAGCGGGATGGGTGAAGGCGCGCCTCGCGGAAAAGAACAAGGATCTGGTTACCGCCGAGAACGAATATCGGGCCGCCATCGCGGCCAGCCACGGCAGCGCGCTTGCTTGGCGGAATCTGGCTTACTTCTATCGCCAAACCGGGCGTTTGGACGCCATGGAAGATGCTATCCGCCACGCCAGTACAGCTCCGATGGATCAACCCGAAGTGCTGATGGAGTGCGCGAATATGCTGCTCCACACCAAACGCAATCTGCCGCAAGCTACCCAGTTGCTGCGGCGGTATCTGTCATCCAGTCTCACTGTGGAAGCTGCGCCCGCCTTCAAAGCGCACTATCTGCTAGGAATGGCGCTCGAAGAACAAGGCAATAAGGCAGCGGCGGCTCAGGAATACCGCGCGTCCCTCGCCTTGGCCAAGAGCTACACCCTGGCCCAGACTGCTTTGGATCGGCTGAATGGACAAGTCGCCGACGTTGTGAATCCAAATTAGCTCGTGTGGTGCTGTCCACGGCCATTGCTTGAGCACGGTGTTCACTTACAGCGAACTCGGCGATGGACGTCCTGAAACGATCCGCTACCGCGGTACGATCCTGAAGGGTCGTTTGCCGCCAGAGCGATAGACGGAGAAGTCCCGCCGGTCGAGGGTAAAGATCGTATCGATGCCTTCCCGGTCAGCGAGGTAAACCAGTGCGGCGTCAGCAAGCTGAGGCCGAATGTCCGCATAAGTTTTCATTACCTCGGCGAGTGCCTCGCCTTCTTCGCCGGCCAACGGCAACAACTCCAGGAAGCCGCTGTCTGCACTTCGTAGCAACTGCTGCACCGCGGTCGGATAAGCGCGCAGCAGCCATGCCGCTTCAGTAATCACAGGCCAGCAGGAAAACAGTGGACCAGGAAGATGGCGCAGGGTCTCGACACAGATTTCGTGGTACTGGTCCGCCCGGGAGAGAATGGCAATCAGCGGGCCGGTGTCCACCAGAACCCGCTTCACTTATCCTCGCCAAAGCCTTCGAAGTGCCGGAGGTTGGTGCTCAAGTCTTTGGCGGGGGATCGGGCTGAAGAGCGGCGACCGCGCCGAACGGCGCCGATCAGTCCGGCTTCCTCTGCGAGTTCAAAGGCTGAACGCTCGCCGTTAGAGCGGCCAAGATGGATCTCCAGCGCTTCGCGAACGAGATCGGATTCCGTCTGACCCTTGACCCGGGAACGATGGCGAAGACGGCCCCCAAGTTCTTGGGGAATTCGAACTGTAATCCGCTCAGAGCCCATGTCAGACATAATAGCATAATTGTCAGACGTTTCCTGACGCTCGTAATTTCTCAGCTGGCGATGGTGGTGCCTCTGGTTGAGAACGGTCACCGATTTGCGAATCCTGGCCGCAGGCCCGAAAATCCATACAGTCCCATGCCCAAGAACTGGAAGACCAAGCTGATTCACTCCGACGCTCGCGCCCCACAAGGTTTCCATTCCCTTTCCACTCCGGTTTACAGAGGCTCAACCGTGCTCTTCCCAAATGCCGCGGCCGTCGACGACGCCTGGGACCAATACGAAGTCGGCTACACCTACGGTCTTTATGGCACGCCTACGACTCTGGAATTGGCGGCACGTGTTTGCGAGCTGGAAAAAGGCTTTCGCACTCTCATAACGCCCGGCGGCCAGGGAGCCATCGCGTTAATCAACCTTGCCTTTCTCAAAGCGGGCGACCACGTTCTGGTGCCGGAGAGCGTCTATACTCCGAATCGCAAGTTCGCGGCGGAAGTTCTGCGCCGTTTCGGGGTTGAGATCAGCTTCTATCCTCCGACTGTTGGAGCCGGAATTGCCACGCTATTCCGCGACAACACGCGCCTCGTCTGGTGCGAGAGTCCTGGCTCCATCACCATGGAGGTGCAAGACGTTCCCGCCATTGCCGAAGCTGCCCATCGCATCGGAGCTCTGGCCGTGCTCGACAACACCTGGTCCGCGGGCATTTATTTCGATGCCTTCACCCACGGCGTAGACATCACCATGCAAGCTCTCACGAAATACGTTGGCGGACACAGCGACCTCCTGCTCGGTTCGATTACCGTGCGCGACGAAGCCGCTTACAAACGCCTCGGCTCAACCCATCAACTGGTGGGCTGTGCCGCTTCGCCGGACGATTGCAGCCTCGCCCTGCGGGGCATGAAGACTCTTGCGGTCCGGCTGAAGACGGTCGAGGAAACTGCTCTCACGCTGGCGCGCTGGCTCGCCGAGCGACCCGAGATCGAACGAGTGCTTCATCCCGCGCTTCCCTCTTGTCCGGGACACGAATTCTGGAAGCGAGACTTCACTGGTTCGGCCGGCTTGTTCTCCGTTGTGTTCCAGGGACAATTCACCAAGCCCCAGGTGCTGGGGTTTGTGGATTCGTTGGAGCTTTTCAAGATCGGATACAGTTGGGCCGGCGTCACCAGCCTGGCAGTGGCTTACGATTTCCACTCCGCGCAGAACCGCCCGGACTACGGCCATCGCATCGTGCGTTTGAACATCGGGCTGGAAGACATCGCCGATCTCAAGGCGGACTTGGCCCAGGCGCTGGAGTCGATGAAGTGACCGGGCTCGCTAGCCGGCGCGGCTAAAGTTTACCCAGGCATCCGACGGCGGCTGAGGGTCACGATCGGCTTCGCCAGGAGGAAGCAACCCTGCAACCGCCTGAAGGTTTTCCCACGCCGCCTCGTTGAGCGCACGGTCGGCGCTAACGAGGTTGCGGATCATGTCCCACGCAGCCAGGTTGAGGGCGCCCTCCGGCGGAAGCCCCATGGCCAGAGAAACCGAGCACTGCGGGCAGAAACAGATTCGGCGGGCCGACGACTTTTGCCGCGGCCGGATGCCCACAGTCTGCGCAAACATATAGACAGCAACTGATTTGTGCCCAGTCTCAATCTCTCGACTACAGCGAAGACAACGTAAGTTTTCCAAGTGTGCCTTCCCTCAGTTGCAGCGGATGAACTAGAAGCTAATTTCTCGGGCATTCAGACACAAGTGTGCAGAAAGATTCCTGCAAGCCGTGGTGGTGGCCCACCTCTCCACTCGTATTCTCGAACGAGCTCCGCTCTTGCTTCTCAGGAGACTGCGCAGGCAGGCCAAACCCTTGGAATCATCGGGCTTTAGCAAAAAACTCGAGGTAGACCAGCACACAAACGACCCACGCCACCATAACAATCGCGACTTTCTTCAACAGTGACATGAAACAAAGTTTACTCGTTTTCTAGCTCTGTTGTACTCGCGCTGGCCGATTGTTCCGAAATCGTAATATCTGAAAGGCGCGAATTAAGGATATTGGCGCGCTTGCGCGCGTGGTCCGGGCTTCGCGCTCATTTACAATCACGTTTTCGAGTTCTTGCAACTTCTATTGAGGATGAAGCCATGAAACCTGCCTGCCGTAGTGCGTGCCGTCTTTCTCCGCTGTTTCTTACGGGTGTATTCCTGAGCCTGATTTCCGGAACGCTCGCGGCAGAGCAAATACCGCTGAAACATGCCGTGGAGCTGGCGCTGGCCCACGGCACGACGATGCAGGCTTCCCAGATCGATGAGCAGCGTGCCTTTGCCTCCTACCATGAAGCCCGCAATCAGTATTTGCCGCAGTTGACCGTCGGTTCGGGCCTGGGCAAGTCGTATGGGTATCCGCTGAGCCTGGAGGGGTCTGCGCCTTCTATCGTCAACACAACGGCGCAGTCGGCGTTAATCAATCCCGCGTTGCGCGATTTTGTCCGCGCGGCCAAAGCTGAGTGGCAGGAGAGCACCGTCCAAACAAAAGACCAGCGCCAACAGGTGATTCAGGATACCGTCCTGAGTTATGCCGAACTCAGCAAATGGGAAGCGCTCATGACCCACCTGACTCATCAATACGAGGACGCGCTCAAAATGGAGCAGATCGTCAACAAGCGCGTTCTCGCGGGCGTAGACACGCCGTTGATCCGGAACCAGGCGCGCCTGAATGCAGCTCGCGTTTACTTGCACATCTCGCAAGCGCAGGGCGCGATCGACGTGCTGCGCAACCGGCTTTCGCAATTGACCGGCCTTCCCGCAACTGCGATCGAGACTGTTCCTGAGTCCATTCCAGAATTGCCAGAGGTAAAGCCGGAAGACAATTTCGCGGACAAGGCAGCGCAGGAAAGCCCGTTGATCCAGATTGCCGATATTCGCGCCACCGCTCTTGCATTCCGTGCTCGCGGCGAACATCGCGCCATGTTGCCCAGCATCGATTTTGCCGCCCAGTACGCTTTACTCGCGACGTTCAACAATTACCAGAATTTCTTCCGACCGGGAAGCTTCCAGCAGAATAATGCCACGGTCGGCGTGGAAATCAGATTCCCCTTCTTGAATCCGTCGCAACACGCCCACGCCCAGGCTGCCGACGCAGTCGCGCTGCACGCTCGAAAGGATGTGGAGGCGACCAAAAACCAGGTTTCGGAACAGACTTTGAAGCTGCAACGTTCGGTCGAGCAATTATCGGCCGCCCAACAAGTCGTCGACCTGGAATATCAAATCGCGAAGTCCAATCTCGACACCACCCAGACCCGCGTCGACTCCGGCAGCGCGACTCTCCACGATTTGGACGACGCCCGCAATCAGGCCAATGAGCGTTACGACGCGCTTCAGGACACGAATTTCGAACTGCAACGGGCGCGCATCAGCCTGCTCCGAGCCACGGGCGAATTGGAGGATTGGGTGGGAGTCGGCAAGTAAGCGGGGAGATCCAACAGCGTAAGCCACAAAGGACACGAAGTTTCACAAAAGGAGAACCTCGTGCGGCGACCTCTTTGAGACCTCGTGTCCTTTATCGTCAGAAAGGCTTAGCCGATCTCACCGAGCGCCACTATCCCACTGGACGACCAGTTTCCCTGTTGGACGCATCAAACTATCCATTCGCCGTAAGCGTTTTGGCCGAGGGTGAGTCAGCTATTACACTGGTTTTGCACACACTTATCAGAAATTACGTGATGGCCGACGCTGGCACGGCAGGTACTTGAAGTGTACCTGGGTGCCCGCGGAAGGCGCTGTGAAATGTTAATATTAAGTCACACACACATATGCCATTAAAAACCTTGTTTTTGAATCCGCCGTCGTTCGAGAATTTCGACGGAGGCGCCGGCTCGCGTTGGCCGGCTACTCGCGAAATTGAAAGTTATTGGTACCCGGTCTGGCTTGCTTACCCTGCCGGAATGCTCGAAGGCTCTCGGCTGCTCGATGCCCCTTCGCATCACGTGTCGGCGGAAGAGACCATCAACATTGCCCGGGGTTACGAGTTTCTGGTTCTGTTTACCAGTACTCCAGGCTTCCCCGGCGACATTCGGCTGGTCAAAAAGATCCGGGAGGTCAATCCCAAGATCAAGATCGCCTTTGTCGGACCGCACGTCAGCGTGTTGCCGGAACGGTCTCTCAAGGATTGTGCTGAGATCGATTTCGTGGTGCGCAAGGAGTTCGACCACACGGTTTACGAGTTCGCTCATGGCAAGCCGCTGGAAGAAATCTTAGGGATTTCGTACCGGAAGAATGGATCGGTCGTGCATACCCCCGACCGCCCGGAGATTCAGGATCTCGACTCCCTGCCCCATGTCACGGAAATCTATCGTCGCGATTTGGATGTGACGAAATACAACGTGCCATTCCTGCTTTACCCTTATGTTTCTCTCTACACCACTCGCGGCTGTCCGGCGCAGTGCACGTTTTGCCTCTGGCCGCAGACTTTGAGCGGTCACCCTTGGCGCAAGCGCTCCACTGACGACGTGGCCCGCGAGATGGCCAATGCAAAAACTTATTGGCCCAATGTCCGAGAGTTCTTCTTCGACGATGACACCTTCAACATTCAGAAGGCGCGAACTATCGAACTCTGCTCCAAACTCAAGCCTTTGAAGCTCACATGGTCTTGCACCTCGCGTGTCACGACCGACTACGAGACTCTCAAGGCGATGAAGGACGCGGGCTGCCGACTCCTGATCGTGGGATACGAATCTGGCGATCCGCAGATTCTGAAGAACATCAAGAAAGGCGCGACCATCGAGCGCGCCCGCCAGTTCACCAAGGATTGTCACAAGCTCGGATTGGTAGTTCACGGCGACTTCATCCTCGGCTTGCCCGGGGAAACTCGCGACACCATTCGCAACACCATCGCATTCGCCAAGGAGCTGGACGTCGAGACAATTCAAGTTTCAGTTGCCCACGCTTATCCGGGGACCGAACTCTATGACTACGCCGTGAAGAACGGCTTCATGGTCGGCGACAACAAGATGGTGGACGAGGGCGGTCACCAACTCGCTCACATTCAGTATCCCGGCCTGCCAGCCGAAGAGATTCTCGAGTCTGTGCACCGTTTTTACGACGAATATTATTTCCGGCCCAAGGCGGTGTTCCGCATCCTGCGAAAAGCGGCATTCAACAACGTGGACCGCAAGCGCCTTTATAAAGAAGCAAAGACTTTCCTGAAAGTCCGTGCCATGCGCCACAAATGGGTGAAGGACAAACGCGAGAAGGACGATTCTGCCGCTGCGGTTGCTCCGGCAAAGGCCTAGTGGGCTTTGTCAGGAACTCGCTAATGAGGTGGTTAGCTTTGAATGTGGTCAGCTTTGAGAGGGCGCGGCTCCAGCCCGTCGGAAAAATGTTTCTTGAAAAAGGGCTTTAGCCCCTGAGGTTACGGCCATTACTGCATCCGAGTCCCCAAATCGGAATCTTGTTCCCACCTGCCGGGTAACAAAAGTGTGACCTTTCGAAAATATCTGGTGCTCGCTGGCGTGACGCTCTGTGCGTCCATCGGCGATTCGCTGCTCTCCCATGGCATGAAGCAAGTGGGCAGCATTTCCCTGAGCCATTTTTCTGATTTAATCCTGGCCGTGCTGAATCCCTCGGTTGCTCTGGGCATTTTGCTCTTGCTGGGATTCTTCGCGTCCTACATGATCGCCCTTTCCTGGGCTGACCTCACCTACGTTCTTCCCGCGACCTCACTGGGTTACGTTTTGCTTACCCTGATTGCGAAGTTTTTCCTGCACGAGACCGTGACAACGTCGCGCTGGATTGGAGTTCTTCTCATCTCGGCCGGCGTGGGATTCGTGACGCAGGGTCCAGCACTGACCCACCATCCAGCAAAAGCCAAAGCCCAGGAAGCAGCCTACGAACCCGCTTCAGCGAGGCCCGAACCATGAGGCTTGAACCATGAGGCTTGAACCATGAAGGACAAGCAATGAAGCAAGCCTACGCATGGAGTTCGATTGCCGCCATCGTGCTGGCTTCGACCACCGGCGACGTTCTGCTCTCCCGCGCCATGAAGCAGGTGGGAGACGTGGGCGAGCTCTGGCGGCAGAGCGGTCTCTGGACGGTGTTGGGACGAGTCCTGCGGAATCCAAACTTCCTGCTCGGTGTTCTCGCCATGACTACGGCCTTTTACAGTTTGTTGTTCGGACTATCCTGGGGCGATGTCAGCCTGATCGCACCGGCCTCGGCCTCTCTTACTTTTATAACCAACGCGATTGCGGCCAAGCTGTTTCTGCACGAACGAGTCGATCACCGCCGCTGGATGGCCGCACTGCTGGTGGCAGGCGGCGTGGTTCTGCTGGCCGCGTAAGTCGGCGCGTCCTTCGAAACCCTATCCGAACCCCGATGGCACTAATTCCAGGCAGATCTCTCGGGTTTGCCCGCCACTCGGCCGGAGCGAGATAACGGGAGCCCACCACAAATGACATCTTTCTTTGAGAGTCGCATTTTTGTGCTTTTTGGGGTTAGCATTGACTGAGACGGGAGAGACTGGCAGGGCGCTAAGGAGATGGAAAATGCGATCGACGGATTTGAACGAAGCTTCTACCATAGCTTTCCGCGAAAGCTGCCGTCGGAGACGCCAGAGCTTGTCATCACAAAAGGGCTAGAAATTCTAAAGGGAGTTAAGAATATCGGCATGGTCCTCGCTCCAGAGGTTGTGGAATGGGGGATTCCCCAAGTAGACAGCACGACAAAGGTAATCCGCAATAGACAGACGAGAATCTGCTTCACAGAGCTCTCGCAATCCGAATTGTCTGGGCATGCGAAATCATTTGGTCCGTTCTCGTTGGAGTTCCCAATCCAGGTGTTGCGGCAGTTCGGAATACTCCCCGTCATATACGTGCCGCAAATGGTGAAGGGCGATCGGCTACTCAGCTCAGTTGGTCCGGTCATCGTGTGGATGTTCGAGAATGCTCGACATACGTTGGATCTGCTGGACCAGTTGTCCAAACTTTCCGATCCGCGGTCCGCCCTAGAGCTTGCTCGCAGGACGAACCCAGAGGCCACTCACGTCGATCCAAATTACGTACTGCATCTCCAGAACAACAATGAGGATAAGGCGATTGTTCAACGCTTCGAGGTAAAGGCGAGCATCGTCCGCGGCATATTGGATTATCTAAACTATAAGACAGCCCCATTTGATCTGATGAGAGGCGCTATCTACGCAGCTCAAAACCTGTTCTATCCGACGGACGATCAATTCAACGACAAGCTCCTTTCCTACTATCGACAGCGGGAGTGGAGAATTATTCCAGGGGCAACAGTTGAGGGCAAGACAAACACGCGAATGGCAACTTCGGTCGAAAAGGAGTTTCTGCTGGGTCTCGATCACAGATTCTGGTCGCGGGAAATTGTGGACGATAAGGGGAGCTTCCGCAGAATTGACGAGGCTCAAGTAATCGATGAATTCCAGGGGAAGCACATCTCAGAATTCATTGGGAGAGTGATCGCGCCGCTTGGAGCCTACGATCAAGCGCGGGAGGTCTTCGGCGATAGGGTGGGAGTTCCGCCAGAAATGACCCGACGCTGAGGGATTTGGCCAACGAGATAACCGGCCCGGTGCCCCAGGTTCGTCCCCGCTCATGCGGCGCTAACTTGGGTCTAACCCGTACGCCGACGCCTCGCGCTCCTCACTCCCAATTTGGGAACCGGCTTCGCGCCGCGCCTCTTTTTCATTGACCTTCATCATTCATCAGCGATAACATAGCTATGCAAAGATTATCTACAAGATAATCACGTTCTTTGACAATCGAACCCACGAACGGGCCAGCGCCGCAAATCATGCTCAAGGCGAAAACCGTCCTTCGCTGTTGTTCCAAAATGGAGTAGCAGCCAACCATCGCCCACGATAACTCCAATGTTTCCAAGATTGTGCCTGTAACTACCTTAAGAACCATAGATCTAGAAGGCAAGAAAAATTCCGATCGTTTGTTTTCTAGATTTTGCGGGAAATCGAGTGTTTTTTTTCAGGGAAATTATGCACCGAAATAGGTGCATTAGACGTGAAGCCTAAGTTCAGCCGGCAACTGGGAAGCAGCCTTGAAGCTCATCCGAACAGCCGCATGAATCCGGTCGCGGGCAGATCTGGCACAAGAAACGACGAATCTTTTATTCCCGCAGCTCGGGCCACGCATTCCGCGGCTATGTATCCACTGCGGACTGCGCCCTCCATCGTCGCGGGCCATCCCGTCGCGGTCCAGTCTCCGGCTAGAAAGATCTTCGGCCAGACCGTTTCTGACCCGGGACGGTATACGTCCACTCCGGGCCGCGGCGAATAAGTGGCGTGGACTTCCTTGATCACTGTCGATTTCACCAGGTTCGCGTCTCGTGCGCCGGGAAAAAACTCGCGCAGCTCGGCCATCGCTAGCTCGATGATCTCCGCTCGCGACTTTTCGACCAGAGTCTTGGATGAACTCACGACCAGTTCGACGTAGCTGCCGTTTCCGCTCTCGTTGCGCCCGAGTAGTTTCGATTTGTGAAACATCCATTGAATGGTTCGATCCAATAAGACAGCATGATCAAGATCAGTGATCTGGCGATCGAACCAGAGATGAATGCCGGTGATGGGTGAGGTCTCGAATCGCGTCAGCACTCGCCGCAAAGGCTCCGCAACTGACGTCTGCGGCAGTATGCGGGATAAAACATCAAACGGGACGGCGACAACAACGAAGTCAAAGCTCGTTTCCTCACCCGACACCAGCAGCTTCACGCAATGCTGGTCGGATAGAAAAGATTCCACGCTGCAACGCAATCGGACTTCGCCTCCACGCGCGTTGATGTAGTCTCCAGCCACGCTGTAAAGCTCGGTTAAAGGGACAGTCGGCACGCCCATCCGTCCCGCCGCGGCCGATTTCAAAAATGATTCTCGCACCACCTGAGCCGCGTAGGGCACGGACATGCGATCTAATTCTTCATTCAAGGCACTTACCAGCACCGGCTTCCAGAAGCGTTCGATGGCTTGCTTTGTCTGTCCGTGGCGGCGCAGCCATGTCAGGAAGGCTTCGCCGTCATCTCGCGGCGTCGCAGGGGCCAGAGCTGCCATCGCCATGCCAATCGAAAGTTTGTCGGACAGGTCCAAACAGTCGGCGCGCAGAAAAGCCGGTGCGTTGTGAAGCGGCGCAGGCAGTTTCGATTGCACGATCACCGAGGCGCGTCCACCTGGTTCGAGGAAAGTCAGCCGGTCATACCAGCGGATCTTGTTCTCAACGCCAAGCCGTTCGTAGAACTTGATCAGATTGGTGCAGCAGCCGAGCAGAACGTGCTGGCAGTTGTCCACGACTTCGCCGGTGCCGGGATGCTGATACGAAGAAGCGCGTCCGCCCAGGTAAGGGCGCCGCTCGAACAGGGTCACGCGGAAGCCGCTGCTGCCAAGGGCGCAACCGGCGGCAAGTCCCGCCAATCCCCCTCCGACGATAGCTACTCGGGAATTTTGTACAGGACGCTCGTTCATCAGGACAAGCGTTTCAGGAAGCCCTTGGCCAGAATGCCGAGCTTCTCGCGCACGGTAAGGCTGACCTTCTCACTGAACACATCGTATTCACGCAGCGCAATCTTGTCGAGCAGACGCTGGTAAATGGTCATGAGCACCCAGAGCGCGGGCTGGCTGTCCTCTTCGACCAGAGGAATGAGTTCGTCTCCAGCCTGGTAATACTCGCGAGCGCGATCGGCCTCCATCGCCAGAAGCGGGCGAAGTAATGCAGGATCCGAGACCGACTCCAGCGCGGAAATTGAAATTCCGAACTTGTCCAGATCCTCTTCCGGCAAATAAACGCGGCTCATGCTGGCGTCTTCTTTCACATCGCGAATAATGTTAGTGAGTTGAAACGCGATTCCCAGGCGTTCAGCCAGCGGCTCCGCCGCCGGATCGCGATAACCAAACACATGAATGCAAACCAATCCGACGACCGACGCCACGCGGTAACAATATTGATAGAGGTCGTCAAAGGTTCGGTAATGGGCGCGCAGCGCAAGAGGCACGGGCGGTTCGGCTGCGGGCATGTCGTTCGCGCCCGGACCTCCCTCGACATCCATCGCGGTGCCGTAGGCCAATTGATCGAGCAATCCAACCCGAATGTTGTAGCGGCGCTGCGCGTCAGTCAGAGCCAACAGTACGGGTTCGTCAGTGGGCTGGCCAGACTGGGCGTGGTGAAAGGCGTCCAGCCAGGCGGTGAGCTTCTGCCGCCGGTCGTATTGCGACATGGATTCATCGTCGGCGATGTCGTCACAACGCCGCATGAAAGCGTACACAGCGCACAAAGCCTGACGCTTGGCGCGCGGTAGCACCAGAAACGCGTAATAGAAGTTCTTGGCTGTCGACCGCGTAATGCTGCGGCAGACCGAGTACGCAACCGCCAGTTGCGATTCGGTCGGCACGAACGGTGTTGGAGCTGGCTGCACCGCCGTACTCATGTCCGCCTTCCCCACAATTTCCCCCAGGCCACACCCGCTACCAGCGCCAGTTTGCGTGATTTTGAAATTGCCGGACGCCTGCCCAGCACGTTGTATCCCTGGGCTTCGATGGCGTTCAGAATCTCCTGACCACCCCGGCTGAACAATTCAATGTCGACGGCCAAGTCACGATCCACCTGCTCGATCAGCGGCAGGCCCCAGCAGAACCAATCGCGGGCGCGCTCCACTTCGAATCGCATCATGTCGCAAAAAGCGGATGTATTGCGTTGCGCCGCGAAGTCATCTTCACTGACTCGAAAACGGCGCAGGTCTTCGAGGGGAAGATAGATTCGCCCATTGGCATAGTCCGGGCTGACGTCCTGCCAGAAATTCGCCAACTGCAAAGCAGTGCAAGTGAAATCGGAAAGCGCCTGCCGCTCCGCGTCGCGGTAGCCGCACACATACAGCACGAGATGTCCGACGGGATTCGCAGAATACCGGCAATAGCTGAGAACATCCTCGAACGTGGAATAGCGTGAGACTCTTTGATCCTGGCGAAACGCAGTGAGCAAATCGACAAACGTTTGTTTCGGGATCCCGCACTTGCGCACAGTTTCCGCCAAGGCTACGAACACAGGATGCCGCGGACTCCCTGCGTAGCACGCATCGAGCTCAGCCTCCCACTGATCCAGTAATCGCAAAGAAGCATTCGCATCGCCGACTTCGTCACCTAGATCATCCGAGATGCGGCAATAAGCGTAGACGTTGAAAAAATCCTGCCGCACTTTTTCAGGAAGAAACCAGCTGGCAACCGAGAAATTCTCGTAGTGCGAACGGGCCAGACGACGGCAGTACTCCTCTGCCTCGGCTTGGGTGGGGGCTTTCTCGGGAATGGCGTACTCGAGCGGAAGACTGCCCCACCCCTCCTGCCTTGAGGAAATAGCCGCAGTCCGGGAGTCGCTGGCAATCGATGACATGATCAGTTTCGTCAATGCAGGCCCCGGCATCTGCGGGGCCCCAAGAGAAATCCCGCCTCAGTGCCCGGGAATAATGGCGGTCTTGATATCGCCGTTGCGGTTCAGCATGTGATGGAAAACTTGCTGCAGCCGGGATAGTGGCGCTTCGCCAGTAATGTAATCCGTAGACCGAATCTTCTTCTCGGCGATCAAGGCGAAGGCTCTGCGCACGGTCTCTGGCGTGTGATGGAAAGTCGCCTTCAGAGTGACCTCCGAATAATGCAGCCGGTTGGTGTCAAGCTGCACTTTGGTGCCGCTCGCACAGCCACCAAAAAAGTTCACCGTCCCGCCCTTGCGCACCATATCGATCGCCATCTCCCAGGCGTCCGGACGTCCCACCGCCTCGATCACCACATCACTGCCGCGCTTCTCAGGGGAGAGTGTCCGCACGGCTTCCACCGGATCCTTGACCTTAGTGATTTGCACTACGTCATGCGCGCCCATATGTTTCGCGGCTTGCACTTGAGCATCGCGCTTCACCACAGAAATCACATTGCAGCCAACCGCCTTGGCCACCTGCACGAACATTAAGCCAATCGGACCGCCTCCGACCACGGTAACCGTGTCGCCAATCTCCACGCCAGTCTCGTGCAGGCCGCGCAGCACGCAGGCCAGAGGCTCAACCATCGCCGCTTCTTCATAGCTCACATCCGGCGGGATCGCCAGCATGTTGATCTCGACAATTCGCCGCGGAATGCGAATGTATTCCGCATAAGCCCCGTTGTTGAATAACAGGTCTTCGCAAAGGTTGGCCTGATGCTTGGAGCAGTAAAAACACATCTGGCAGGGCGCAGAGTTCAACGCTACCACCCGCATTCCCTTCTTAAATCCGCGTACGCCCGGCCCAACCTCCTCGATCACTCCCGCCAACTCATGCCCGAACAACGCCGGAGGAACAATCATGCGCGCGTGGTACCCGCGCTGATACACCTTAAGGTCTGTCCCACAAGTCAGAGCGACTTGAACCTTCACCAACACTTCCCCATCACCCACACGGGGAATGGGAACTCGCTCGATTTTTACGTCCTCTTTGCCATAGAGGACCGCTGCCGTCATCTTTCCGTTCAATTTCTATTTCCTTCCCACGAACTGCCCGCTTGAATCACAATCTTCATCGAATCCGGTTGCGGACTCGCCGCCAGTTTGAGGGCTTCCACACCGTCCGATAAAGAGAAGCGGTGACTGATCAAACCTTCCAAGTTCATCTCGCGGCTCATCACAAACCGCACCGAATCTTCCTGCAGTTCAACCGACGCGCTATACGAACCCAACAATCTCTTCTCGTCCACGCAGATCGCGGCCGGATCAATCGTAGCCTCCCCGCGAACCGTCTGCGCGAACAGCAAGACCCTGCCCCCCGGACGCACCGCATCCATGGCAGTCCGAATCAGGCCGTTCCCACCGACCGCAACAATGGCTGCGTCGGCGCCCCGGCCCTCTGTCTGCTCCCGCACCGTTTTCACCGGGTCGACGTGGGAAGCATCAATCACATTCGTTAAACCGTACGTTTTAGATATTGTAAGCCTCTGGGGATACAAATCGGAAGTTACTACTGCAGCCCCAGAACGTTTGGCCAACGCACTCAACATGATGCCGATCGGCCCTTGTCCAATTACTAGAACACTCTCGCCGGGCACAAGTTGCAGCGTCTCAATCCCCTTCATGCAGGTATTGACGGGTTCGACGAAGCACGCTTGCTCAAACGAGACTCCATCCGGGATGCGAACCGTGCCGTGATTAACGATCCAATCCATCACCCGAACATACTCGGCGAATCCGCCACCTGAAGGTTCGAAGCCCGCAGTACACCCGACTTTCTTGTAGGTCTCGCACTGAGCAAAAGTCTTGTGGCGGCAGTAGTAGCATTCGCCGCACGGAATGTGATGGAACACCACCACTCGATCGCCCGGCTTAAACTGCTTGACCTCACTCCCTACAGCCGCTACCACGCCCGAGGTTTCGTGACCGAAGATGCGTGGCGCCGAATGTGAACCGCTGGAGATTTTCTTGAGATCGGTTCCGCAGATTCCGCAAGTGTGCACCCGGACCAGCAGCTCTCCCGCCCCGATCTTCGGCACCGGAACGGTTTCCACACGAACATCGTTCACACCGCGATAAACCGCTGCTCGCATGGTGGTCGGAATCGCCCGCTTCGTTTCTTCGATCGTAAATTGTCCAGCGATTGCCATCTTGCCCTGTCATCCCTCACGAAGTGAGGGATCCCTACCTCGCCTTAGCCACTACCTTAGTTATTGGATGCAACTCCGGTCCCGAAACCTCTGATTTCTTTGGCTCCTGGATGTACCGCTCCAGCTCGGCGCAAAGTGCCCGTGAGGCTTTCGCAACATTTCTGGCCAGTTGAATTAGCCGCGGCCAAAGCCACGGACGCAGCGTCGCAGAAATAGCAAACCTTCTAGTCTTAAATTGACCCTTCTCATCGACGAAGCGATCCAGCGTCGGCATCTCAAAGTCGCTCTCATCCGAGATTGCCTTCACCGCCATGAATCGCACACCCCGCGCCTGCGCGCCTCGCGCCACGGCAGCAGCTTCCATATCGACTGCCTGCGCCCCGTAGGACTCGGCCAGCTTCTTTTTCTCTTCGACGCCCGCAACCGCGGCGGCGCTGACCAGCACTCCATGCCCTGTGGCCATTTCGACGCGGCTGCCGTCCCGCGCGTCGACCACGCTGCTCGGTGTAAAGATGTCTCCCACCTTCAACGCCGGATCGAGCGCTCCCGCGAAGCCCGCCGACAGCACAAGTTCGGGCTGATACAGCGCGAGCACGGCCTCGGTTGCTCGGCGAGCAGCCTCCGCTCCGATGCCATCACAAACCAGCACAGTCTGGCCGCCCTCGAAAAACTTGAAACGCCGACCTTCGTGCTCCCGCTCAACTCTGTTCCAGCGCTTGATTAGCAGGCTTACCTCGCGCTCCAAGGCGGCTACCATCGCGACTTTGGTCGAGTTTGGCATCTTCAGCCTCGCGGCGCATATCCATTCGCCACAAACCAGTCCGCCGCCCGCCGCAACGCGTCGCCCACCGGAACAATCTTCCATCCCAGTTCACGTCCAGCCTTCGCGCAGGATACGAACATCTTTTTCCGTCCCATGCGCACAGCGTCGATCGTCGCCCGCGGTTCTCGGCCAAGAATACGCCCGGTCACAATTTCGTCCACGACGCCAGTCGCCAGTGCGAACACGTATGGAACTTTTACCTTGGGCGATGGCAACCCGGTAATCGCGCCCAGCTTGTCCAGAATCTGCTTGAGCGTCAGATTCTCTCCGCCCAGAATATAGCGCTCTCCGCTTCTCCCTTTCTCCAGCGCAGCTACGTGGCCGCGCGCGCATTCCCTGACATCCACCAAATTCAGCCCCGTATCCACGTACGCAGGAAACTTCTTTTTGAGGAAGTCTACGACAATGCGCCCTGTGGGGGTGGGCTTAATGTCCTGCTCGCCAACCGGCGTACTGGGATTGACCACAACTACATCCATTCCGCCGCGGCCCGCCGCAAGCGCAACCTCTTCGGCCATGAACTTCGAACGTTTGTAGTGGCCGATCATGCCGTCGAGCGAAACTGGAGAATTCTCGTCAGCCGGATGACCATTCGAAGTGAATCCCATGGTCGCAACACTCGACGTGTACACCACCCGTCGCACATGATTCTTCCGCGCGGCTTCGAGAATCGCCCGCGTACCTTCAACATTGGCACGGTACATCTGTTCCGGATCGCGAACCCAAAGCCGGTAGTCAGCCGCAACATGAAACACCACGTCGCAGCCTGACATTGCCTTTTCAATCGACGCCGGATCGCGCAGATCGCCGATAACCCGATCCGCATTCAAACCCTGAATATTTCTCGGATCACTGCTGGACCGAAGCAGCAGCCGCAGATCAGCCCCCTGCTCGGCCAACACACGCGCCACGTGACTGCCTACAAAACCAGTTGCGCCGGTGACGAAAGCTTTCATGAGGAGCTGTCAGCGAGCACTCGGCCTGAGAACTGGGAACCGAGAACTGACAACTGTTCTTACTCCAGCCTCTCGGGCTGCAGAGAAATATCGGTCGCCCCCGCCGCTTTCTTTTCCCAATAATGCCGCACCCAGTTTTCCCAACTCTTGCCCGCAGCCATATCGCGCCCGCTAAATGCCAGCGCGGCAATTTCTGCGTAGGAAATTTTTATTCTGGGAGAACCATCTTTCGGCAGCAACCGCACGAAGCTGTCGGAAAGCCCGCTTCCACTACTACGATCGAAAATGTAGCCTTCAATCTTTGCGCCATCTTTTCGCGTGATCGAGACATCGCCGCGATAATCGAATGCTTGCTCCAGTGCCTTGCGCAGGTCTTCCTCATTGGCCAGCGACGGAACCGATCCCTCGAGCTTTTCGTGAACCGTTCCCGGAACCAACTCGAGCGAGTTCGGGTCCAGAGAAGCGGAAGGCCCGTGCCCAGCTTCCCGCCCGCTCAAACCCGTGTCTCCTCACCCGTCGGAGCGCCGATCTGCACCAGAGGATTGACAGCATGTGCCGGCTGAGCCGCGTCATCCAGCAGCCTTAGAGCTGAAGCATCTTCATATCCGCCGAACATGCGCGCCTTCACTTCTTGCCACATGCCACTAACCGACCCAAACAAATCGTTCACGGCGGACGCTTCATACCCGCTATGCACCATGCAATTCGCGCACTTAGGATTCCCCGACTCGGTCCCGTAATTTTCCCACGCGGTCGTCTCTAGCAATTCCGCAAAACTATCCGCGTAGCCGTCCTGCAGCAAATAGCAGGGCTTCTGCCACCCGAAGACGTTGTAGGTCGGCATACCCCAAGGCGTGCACGCATACTCGCGCTTCCCCATCAGGAATTCAAGAAACAGCGCTGACTGATTGAAGCGCCACTTCTTGTCGCGATTGGAAAGCATGGCGCGAAACAATCGCCGCGTGCGAGCCCGGCCAAGGAAGCGTTGCTGATCCGGCGCTTTGTCGTAAGAGTATCCCGGCGACAGCATCATGCCCTCGACACCCAGTTCCATCATTTCGTCGAAGAAGGCGCGCACGCTCTTGGGATCGGCTCCATCAAACAATGTCGTATTCGTGGTCACGCGAAAACCGCCGTCCAGCGCGGCTTTGATCCCGTCGATCGCTTTGTCGTACCCGCCTTCGAGACAAACCGAAAAATCGTGATGCTCCCGCTGTCCATCCATGTGAACGGAAAAAGTCAGATACTTGCTCGGCTTGAATAGATGGATTTTTTCTTTGAGTAGCAGCGCGTTGGTGCACAGATAAATATATTTCTTGCGCGCCACTAATCCTTCGACGATCTCGCCGATCTGCGGATGCAGCAGCGGCTCGCCGCCAGGAATAGACACAGTAGGCGCGCCACATTCATCGACCGCCCGGAAACATTCTTCCGGCGTAAGCTGCGACTTCAACACATGCGCCGGATATTGAATTTTCCCGCAGCCCGCGCACGCCAGATTACAGCGGAACAGCGGCTCCAGCATCAGCACCAGCGGATACTGCTTCCGTCCCCTGAGCTTCTGCCCCAGGACGTAAGTCGCCGTAGTCCACATCTGAGAAATTGGTACCGCCATTCGTCTTCTCCCCCGTACCGCCCTAATCCACCAATCTTGTCATTCCGAGGAGCGAAGCAACGAGGAATCTGCTTCTCGCCCGCCAGCACCAGGAAACCGATCCTCGCCAACTACCCAATCCGCCGCACGCCCGTTCCCTGCGCCGCCCCCACCATCGCCTTGGCGTAAGTCGTCAACGCGATCAGCGGGAAATACTGCCGGTACAACGTATAAGTCAGATAAAACACTCGCGGGAAACCCGTGCCCGTAGTCTGCGGCTCATCCCATCCGCCATTCTTTTTCTGCGTGCGCAGCAAATACGCAATCCCACGCGCCACCGAATCACTTCGGGTATCGTTCGCCGCCAGCAATCCCATCACTCCCCAGGCGGTCTGGGAAGGCGTGCTTGGCCCCACGCCGCGGGTGTTGGGATCGTCGTACGAACCACAAGTCTCGCCCCAACCGCCGTCCGCATTCTGCACCATGCGCAGCCACTCCGCACCCTGCTGCACATATGGCTCATGGTGATCGATGCCCATCGCTTCCAGGCCGCGCAGCACCTGCATCGTGCCGTAAATGTAGTTCACGCCCCAACGCCCGAACCACGATCCATCGGGCTCCTGCTCTTCGCGAATGAACTTCAACGCCTTCTTCACGCGGGCATCGTTCTTGTCGTATCCGTATGCTGCGAGCATCTCAAGAATACGCCCCGTGATGTCCACCGTCGGTGGATCGAGCATGGCGTTGTGGTCGGCGAAAGGAATGTGCTCAAACACCATCCGCGTGTTGTCCTTGTCGAACGACGCCCAACCGCCCGATTTGCATTGCATCGAGAAAATCCAGTCGATGGCTCGCTGCACAGACTCGCGCTGATAGCGGCCGTTGGGATGTTCCACTTGACCCAAGCCGAGGCAAACCATCGCGCTGTCGTCTACATCCGGATAAAACTCGTTGTTGAACTCGAAGTACCAGCCGCCCGGCTGTCCTTCCTTGTTCTTCACTTTCCAATCGCCGACGGTGCGAACCTGCTTCTGCAGAATCCAATCGGCGCACTTGATCATCCGTGGATCATTGGCCGGAACGCCAGCTTCGCCCAGCGCAAACATGGCATACGCCGTGTCCCAAATCGGCGACATGCAAGGCTGCATCCGGAAAGTATCGCCTTCTTCGATTCCGAGCTTCTCGAATTCATCCAGGGCGCGAATCACTTGCGGATCATCCAGCGAGTAGCCCAAGCATCGCAGCGCGATAATGGCATTCAGCATCGACGGATAGATCGCGCCCAAGCCATCGCTCATTTCGAAGCGTTCCAGCATCCATTGCTCCGCCCGCTTGAGCGCCAGCCAGCGCAACGGACGAACGTGTACCATCTCGAACCAATGCGTGAGCCGGTCGAAAACCAAAAAGAAGTTGCGCCAAGAGATCAGCTTCTTCGACCAGTGCAGATGCATCCGCGACTTGTCGCGGCCGCCGACAAATAATTCCTCCACTCCCATGTCGTCAGGAATTTTCTTGAACGGCTTTTTCGCATAGCAGATCGAAAGCGGAACCAGAATCGCCCGCGACCATGAAGAAATTTCGTAAATATTGAACCAGAACCATTTGGGAAACAGCACGATCTCCGGCGGAATCGCGGGCACCGCGTCGTAATCGAACTGCCCCAGAAAACACAAATAAATCTTGGTGAAAGTATTGACCTCAGTCACCCCGCCCATCTCAAGAATCCGCGCCCGCGCCCGCACTAAAGCCGGGTGATCGGGTTTATAACCGCTAAGCTTCAGCGCAAAATAACTTTTTGCGCTGGCTGAGACGTTGGACGGGGCGTCTACGTAAATGCCCCAGCCGCCGTCTTCGTTTTGGTGTTGGAGGATCCAGTTGCAACACTTCTGAAAGCGCACCGGATCGCCCGTGCCAAGCAGCGTGTGCAGCAGAATGTAGTCGGATTCTAAAGTCGTGTCGGCGACCAACTCGCCGCACCAGTAGCCTTCTTCGTGCTGCTGGGAGAATAAAAACTTACGCGCGCCATCGACTGCGGCTGCAACCCGGCTGGAGAGATCGTCTATTTTTCCAAAGCGCAATAGCGGCGCACTTGACGCCGAAAACGAGGGGGAGTTTTCGTCCATATGTTTAATTCTTTACTCCGCACTAACCGCGCTGGGGGCGCTGGCAATCGCCTCCACAATCTCGGGAGGCAAGCCAAAGCGCACGTTTTCGGGCATGACTTCGACTTCCTGCACGTTGCCGAAGCCCTTGCTGGTCAAAAACTTCACCACTTCTTCCACCAGGCATTCCGGAGCCGAAGCTCCGGCCGTCAAAGCAATGGTCTTCACGCCTTCCAGCCACTCCGGCCTGATGTTTTGGAAGCTGTCTATTAGATGCGAACTCGTGCCCAGGTTGCGCGCTACTTCCACCAGTCGATTCGAATTCGAACTGTTATCCGACCCCACGACCAACAGCAGATCCGCATCCGAGGCCACATGCTTCACCGCGACCTGCCGGTTTTCCGTCGCATAGCAAATGTCCTGCGCCGCCGGCCCTTTGATATTCGGGAACCTCGCGCGCAGTGCGGCAATAATGTCCTTGGTCTCGTCAAGACTCAGCGTAGTTTGGGTGAGATACGCCACGCGGTCGGGATTTGGCACGGTCAGTGACTTCACCTGCTCCGGCGAACCCACCACCTGCGTCACAACCGGAGCCTCGCCCAAAGTTCCAATCACTTCGTCGTGGTCGTGATGCCCAATCAGGATGAGCGAATAGCCTTCCTTGGCAAATTTGACCGCCTCCACGTGAACCTTCGTGACCAGCGGACAGGTCGCATCAATCACCCGCAAATCGCGCGCCTGACTGGCTTGCCGCACCTCCGGCGAAACTCCATGGGCGCTATAAATCACCCGCTCGCCGGGAGGAACCTCGTCCACGCTGTCGACGAAAATCGCGCCCTTGCCTTGCAGTTCCTCGACCACAAAACGGTTGTGCACGATCTCCTTGCGGACATAGATCGGCGGCCCAAAAGCCTCCAAGGCAATCCGGACAATATCAATCGCCCGCACCACCCCCGCACAAAATCCCCGGGGCTTCAATAAAAGCAGCGTCTTGCCATTGCTAGTAGGCACGATAGGGTTCCTATAAGGGTACACTTCCCCACTATGGTTTATCTATTTAAGCTACCCGAAAGAACCAATTTGGTCAACGTAAGCCCAAGAACCGCATAGGATTAGCAGTGATCGGGGAATATCGGCCAGCGAACGGAGAGGGGTAGGTATCGGAGCCCTAATTCATTAACCACAAAGGACGCAGAGTTACACGGAGGGAATGCGAGGATTTACGTCGTCTGCGTACTTTCGTAGCCTTCGTGGTTTAATGGGTGGATCGGTGATAAGCCAAAATCTTGTCAAGCCCCCCAGACCCCCGTTTTTCCCGCAAGTTGCTCATTCCATGGCCACAATAAAGTTGAAAACCATGTCATAGTTACCTTATTCAACCTGCTATTCTAGAAGAGTAGGTATTCAGGCGCGGGTTTCAGACCCCGCGCCTTTTTGTTTGTCCGCGATTCTGCGGACACGTCCAGCCCGAAATCCCGAACACAATCTGAATCTCCAGGAGACAAAGATCCGGCGCGGCCTAACCGCTGACGCCCTCATTTGCACCATGAAAAAACAATCTGAAAGTCGCCCCTTGCAATCCGCGCCACGACGCACGAGCAGGAATCTGCCGGAATGCCTCTACAAAAAACGTCAGGGAGAATTGGCCGAGTTGGCGTTTATGTGCAAGGCGGCCGGCCTAGGTCTGGGGGTTTCGAAACCCTATGGCGAAACCGAACGCTTCGACTTCATTATCACTTCCGGAAGGCGGGTGTGGCGGGTGCAAGTGAAGTCGACCTCGAGGCTTTGCCATCGTCATTATGCGATACACGCCCACGGCAGCAGAAGACGCGATGTCGACCTTTACACCAAGGACGAAATTGACCTGATTGTGGTGTACCTGATTCCCGAGGACGCGTGGTACGTGATTCCTATTGGGGCGATCAAAGGGCGGCGATCGCTGTATTTCTATCCCAATGGCAGCCAGAGGGGACGAGCGAAATGGGAGAAGTATCGGGAGGCGTGGTGGTTGATGAAGTCGAATCGCAAGTCGGGTGGGGGGAAAAAGCCGGAGGTCCGCGCGGGCCGGGAAAATGCATAGATCCTTCGCGTGGCTCAGGATGACTACTAATGCTTTTCGCCGCTCACTTACCAGGCCCGCTTGACGCCGTACCCGTCGAACACAACATCGTTGCTCACAATCACTAGATTCTCGGCGAGCGCTTGAGCAATCAACATGCGGTCGAACGGATCCTTGTGCGGTCCCGGCAGCAATCCAGCCCGAATGCCGTGTTCGGCGCTGGCTGCAAGAGTTTCGAATCGCTCCCGCTCAAGATAGGCGCCGAAATCGCGAGCCAGGTCGATGGCAATCGGAAGCTTTCCCAAGCGCACTTTCGTGGCAATTTCCCAGGCGGAAGCGGCGCTTATGAGGACATCGTTGCTTTTACTTGCGATAAGTTTGCGCGCGGAACGTGGCAAAGAGGGATTCTCTTCCAACCACCACAACAGGGTGTGAGTGTCGAGCAGAAGGCGCATTCTGCTCTACTCCCACCGCTCCAGTTCATCGGGCGGCAAAGGCTCAAAGAACTCAGGACCAGCATGAATTTTTCCCTTCAAGGCGCCCGGCTTGCGATTGCCCCGCGCATCCTCGATCGCCACCAACCGAACCACCGGCTTCGAGCCCCGCGCGATGACAATTTCCTCTCCCCGGCAAGCCTTTTTGATCAGCCGCGACAGCTGAGTCTTCGCCTTGTGAATAGTGATTGTTTCCATGTCTCGCGTTTAGCTAACCTATGTTAGCTAATCCGGGACCGCCCGTCAACTCGCAGTCTCCAAGCAACCGCAGAAGATCTTCCTGGCCGGACGAAGTGTATTTGATGTTCGCTCATAACAGCGGAGTCAAAAGCCGTGAACGAGCAATCTGCCTACCTCTGCAGCGCCTCTAATTCGTCGAGACGGCGCTGGTACTTGCGCGCCTGGCTGAGATTGAGCTGCACAGCCCAGATGGAAAGAACGACGAACCCAGCCAGGATTGTAGCGTAGGCGCGGGCGGACTCTGGTTGCGCAATAATCGCGCCCACGCAAAACAGAATAGGCCCGGGAAGAAACGCGATGAACCGCGACCAGAACCATGAGCCGCAGTGGAACTCGCGTTGCCGCTCCAGTTCCACCCGATAGGCGAAGGTTGCAGAAGCTGTATCGAGCGGCGGCTGCGCCGCGCGCCGCGCGTAGAGCTGGTAAGCCATGTAGAGCATGGCGGCAACGGTGAGCGCCGACCCGATGCGCAGCATCGCTGTCGAAACCCCGAAGAAGAAATATCCGAAGAAGACGGCCTCCGTTAAGGTGATGACCAAGCCGCTGATCGTTCTCCGGCGAACCGTCTTGGTAAGGCATTGCGCCGCCCTCGGAATCCCCGACAAGTCGGCCAGCGGAACATATTGGCGTTTGAAAAGAATCCGCGTGCTGCCCAGCGCCCACCACAATGCAGCCCAATCGTTTTCGATGAAGTCCATCTCCCGCGACATGGCGTTAACCCAATCCCGCGTTCCCGGCGCAGCGTGGCGAGCCGCGGCGTTCAATACTTTCATGGCGAATTTTCGAATCGTCTTCTTTCGAATCGTCTTCTTTCGAATCATGGTCATCCGTGTTTCACCCCACTGAATGCGGGTCGCGAGAGACGATGCTTCACCGGCGAATGCGCATGCTCGCGCGCATACGCGACTCCATCGGCCGTCAATTTGTACATGTGTCGGGGAGGCTTACCAGCTTCTGGCGTCTCCCAGCGCGTAGCCAGCAGCTTGCGTTCGGCCAAGCGCATGAGGATCGGATATAACGTTCCAGACTTCAATCCCGTATTGCGGCTGATGTCGTATCCGTATTTCCAGTCGTGCGGCCCATGCAGAAATTCAGCCAGCACGATCGAAGTCTGAGGAGACTTGCGCAATTTCATGGCTTAACTCTACATATATAGAGATTGGTAGTCAATAGGAATCTTGCGGGTGCCCCACATCTCGCGTTTTTCGAGATGTGGGTGTCAGGAAGCAGGACGGGTGAGGGTGGCCCACCCTTACGTCATGCATTTCGACGTTAGGGTGGGGGACCTTGACTTTGGATTCCCCATCCCTACCAGACTCGCTTTACGTCGTATTGATCGAGGTTTGCGTCGGCGCTCAGAATGGGCGCATGGGGAGCCGGGTCATCGCATTCAACCGAATAGGAACGCTCAGATGTTGAATCTCAGGAGTCTTGCGGCCATCTTATACTCAGCGATACGCTTTTCTCGCGCCGCTTTTCTTCGTTCTCTGCTTAGATCAAAGGCACTGATAAACGCACAAAAAATGGCCACAAATATGGACACAAACACGGCTACAAATCGAGCGGCTTCCATGCCAGTCTCCTAGCAACAGTCTACACCCAAGACTCGGACGGGAAAACTCCGGCGCTGTCCAGCCCAAAAACCCAATCAACGCACTAAATCGGACACTACCAGCGAAGGATCATAGTTGGCATAACGTCTCTAATTACGCTCAAAACCCCCTCGCCGCAGCACACCACTTCGCTTTGGCGACGAACAGACGGCGCAAACTTGCGCTATCGCCTGATTTCGTAAACTATCGACAAGGTGCAAACCAAACCGCTGCTGTAACTGAAAACTCGATGGTTCCCAGACCCAAAGGCTACTGCTGCAGCACGGAACCATTTATCCGTGCCTTGCGCGCGGACGGTCCGTTCCTGCCTGCTCCGTTGATCTGACCGCGAATGAATTCGCGGTCAGCGCGCCCTCTCGGCGGCTCGAACTGTCTTTTGCGGACCCTCGGCAAACAGCCGGGAGTAAATTAAGCCGGCCAGGGCGGCCCCAATAATCGGCGCTACCCAGAACAGCCATAACTGACCCACCGCCCATCCCCCCACGAAAATCGCAGGCCCCGTACTCCGCGCCGGGTTGACGGAAGTGTTCGTGACGGGAATGGAAATCAGGTGGATCAGGGTGAGGCACAACCCTATAGCGATGGGAGCGAACCCCTTGGGAGCACGATCGTCCGTCGAACCAAAGATCACTAGCAGAAAGAACAGCGTCAACACAACCTCTGCGACGAAGCACGCCAGCAACGAGTACCCACCGGGCGAGTGGGCACCGTATCCATTCGAGGCAAATCCTCCGGGCAGGCTGAATCCTTCTTTGCCGCTGGCAATGACATATAACACCCCGGACCCGACAACTGCTCCCAAAACCTGGGCAACAACATACGGCAGGAGCTCGGAAACTGGAAAGCGCCCTCCGGCCACCAGCCCGATCGATACTGCGGGATTGATGTGGCATCCGGAAATAGGCCCGATGGTGAAGGCCATGGTGAGCAAGGTCAGCCCAAAGGCTAAGGCAACACCTGCAAAGCCGATACCCAGGTTCGGAAATGCAGCCGCTAAAACCGCGCTTCCGCAACCGCCGAATACCAGCCAGAACGTTCCCAAAAATTCTGCGACACAACGTTTGCTGAGAGTCACGAACACCTCCGCTCAGAACGATTCTTCCTTACCGAACTTGTACTCGGTAACAAACAACTTGCTGAAATCCCGTGAGGTCAGACAGGGTTAAGCCTTGAATCAAGAGTCGACAGTCTCAGGGTGCGGCGCGCAAGCCGACCTGCGATCAGCCCAACCACAATCCTTGCGGGAAATTCCATGTTGGCCGTCCTTAAAATCTGCCTTAAGCGGGCCGACCGAAAATGTACACCTGGTCCCGTAAATGCTCAAGTGCGATGAATCTAGAACAGAATTTGACCAGGTCACTGTTGAAATATCGCCGTTACACTCAGGTATTCGCGGCAGCGGCGTCACGGACGGCGCTCAGGAACCGAGGTGAAGCTCTGAGTGTTTGCACACCGGAGCAATATGAGAAGGGATTGGACGCAGCGATCTACATTAACGATTACAGATGTTGTCGTCCATGCGGCCATGAATCATATGCGGTACCATTGCTGTTGCTCGCGATCTTCGACGCTGCGACGATTCGTTCATCAACGAGGTACCGACACATGCACAAAATTTCGCGCCATCGCTGGATATGCATTTCTGCCGCCCTGATCGCGCTTGCGCTTCCGACTGTCAGCGCGCAGCCTACCGGGGCTCAAAACAATCAAGCCGCGAGCGTTCAGAGTCCGCCTGCTCAGGTTCATGCGCTCAAGGTGACCTTGCTATCGACCATGTTGGTGGGCAGCGCAACCGGGATGGGAGAGTGGGGATTTTCTGCGCTCGTCGAGGCGGATGGTCATCGCATCCTGCTGGACACGGGAGCCCATGCCGACACCGTACTGCAAAACGCACATGATTTGAATATTGATTTGTCCGATGTTAAGGAAGTCGTTCTTACGCACAATCACTGGGATCATGTCAGCGGCTTGATGACTCTTCGCAAAGAGATGATGAAAAAGAATCCCTCCGCACTCTCGGTGGCGTATGTCGCACGCGGTATTTTCTACAGCAGACCTCTGGCGGAGGGTGAAGACAACCTGATGATCGCATTCAAGAAAGAGTACGAGGCGACTGGCGGAAGGTTTATCGAACGTGAAGAAGCGACAGAAATCTTTCCAGGCGCTTGGTTGACAGGCCCAGTGCCCCGCAAATATCCAGAACACAACTGGAGCAGCACTGGAAAAGTGCAAACCCCAGCCGGATTGGTCGAGGACAATATTCCCGAGGATCAATCATTGGTGCTTAACACCCCGAAGGGATTGGTGGTGGTCACTGGTTGCGGCCACGCAGGAATCATCAACATCCTCACATTCGCCCGAACGGAATTTCCCAACGAGCCGGTTGAGGCAGTTATCGGTGGACTGCACCTTTTCCCGGCGACGGATGAACAACTGGATTGGACTGCCGATAAGATGAAGGACTTCAAAGTGGCTAATCTGATCGGTGCGCACTGCACTGGCATCGAAGCTGTCTATCGCATTCGGGAGCGTCTTGCCCTGCCGCGAGACTCCGCTGTCGTGGGCAGCGTGGGATCGAGCTTTGTGCTTGGCGAAGGCATACATCCGGGTCCCCTTGCCAAATGACGGCACTACCCTTCCGATCTGCAATAATTTCTCTGCACTTCCATGCATGGATTACTTCGACTTCAGGCGCCGACCTGCACGCTTACTAACTCCAGGATGCACTTGGAGTTTTGGATGGATTTGAGAGCATCTTCGGCCGTGAGTTTCCCACCTAAGTAGGAGGGTGACGAAAGCTGTATCACGTGCGGCAAGAGAACCTGCCTTTGTTGGATAAAGCGGGGACTGAGGTGAACGTCGAATTGTGCCAGTGGCGAATCACCAACTGCCGGGTGCCCCACATCTCGCGCCTTTCGAGGTGTGGGTGTCGGGAAGTGGGAAGACGCCGCAAATCAATCATGCGCACGCGCAGCCATGATCCGTACGTGTAGGGGCGGACATTCCTGTCCGCCGCCGTCGAGGCCCAAACCGACAACCGCGCCCGCTCCGCACAGAAATTTTGTCACCGCGGTGGGGTCCGCCAGCTCTCAATGAGCGCTATGGCCTGTTAACAGAAGTTAGGAAATCTCTCCGCTCAGGCGGATTGAGGCGTGGTCGGCTAGGGATCGCCTGCTACTGCAGCTTCGCGTACTCCGCTTTGGCTTGTTTCAGGATCGGGACATCGGGATCGGCATCTTTCCACAAGCTGAAAAAGTCTTGGTACGCGGCGCGGGCCTTCACCGTATCGCCCTGCATCGTATAAGCGCGGGCAAGGCCCACACGCGCCAGGGCTCCAAGCGGATAGTTCATGACGATGCCGGGATGGTCGATATATTTCTGGAACTCACCGGCAGCTTCGCGACCTTGATGCAGCGCCAGAAATGCTTGCCCGCGCACGTAAACCGGGAAAAGAGGTGCTGTAGAATCATGCAGGACGCCGGCCAGTTCGTAGCGCGATGTAACTTCGAGGCCCTGCACAGCTTTGGCTGGATTGCCGCGGCTCAACTGAATCGCCGCCTCGATGGTCGGCAGCCAGTAGAGGTTGAAGAGTGTGTCGAGCGGGGGTCGCTTCGCCAGTTCAGCAGTGATGGTCTCGGCGCGCCTGGCATCTCGAGCTAGAGCAAGCGCCAATGCGGCCCTGGCTTCTATACTAGCATCGCCCTCTGATAGGTTCATGGAAGAGGTTGCCCGTTGGGCTTGCTTGGAGTAACCGAGTACGGCTTCATGCAAGGCACCATCGATCTCGAAGTCTGCTGCCCGTCGGCCTGCGACCTCGTTGTCGCTAATTTCCCACTCCATCGCCCGGCGAGTTAACTCCCGCGCCTTCCGGATGCAGCCGTAGTATGCCGCTGTGTCCGACTGCCCACGAAGAAACGTGCTATTCCAATCTGGACCCATCCCCCGGGCGGACTGCTTCTGCATGCCTACGGGATCATTCCGAAGAAACGCCAATAAATACCGGTCCCAGACTTGCAAGACCGAATCCGGATTGCGAGTCTGCCATTCGTTGAGGGCCGCCTGAGCCTCGTCGAGTCGATTCAGCCTCAAGGCTGAGAATACTAACTCGTAATAGCTGCCTTCAACTGGCTCCAGCCGCACGCCTTCTCTAGCCTCCCGGAGAGCGTCTTCGTTTCGTCCGAGTTCTCTGTAACGCAAGACAAGGTTGCGTGCAGGCATCCATTCTCTGGGATACACCTGGCGCCACTCTTCGAGTACCCGGACCTCCTTTTCCAGTTCACCGGTCACGATATCGTAGTAATGCGAATCGATGTAAAACCTCTCTCTTTCGCTCACCCGGTCGCGCAGATTGAAGGCTTTGTTCAGGTTCTCGATCGCGAGATCCTGAACGTCCAAGTTGGCATAAGCCTGCCCCAGATGCGCATATGCCATGGCGAAGTTGGGATCGAGTTCGATGGCGCGCTTGTAAAACGGCATCGCCGCCTGGTTGCCCTTGGTTCCCCAAACCTTCACACCTTCGCTGTAGGCTTGTAGTGCTGCCAGTGAAGGAGTAGTCGCCTGCTCCACCGGCGTGGCGTACTTCCCGATCGAACCCAGCGACTCTCCCAGCCTGCCGCGCAGGCTGGAAGCCGCCTCGTCTACCACTGGAAGTATCTTTTCTTTGCTCCCAGCACGAACCTGTTCGGACGCAAGTAAGTCTCCAGTGGCGCAATTCGTTGCTGTGAGCACGACAAGATATTGGTTGCCGAGGTTGGCGATCGAACCTTGTAGCATGGCACTGCTGCTCAGCCGCTGGCAGAGTTCGCGCGCAACTCCGCCGGTAAGCCGCTGGCCGGGCGCTCGGCCCATCAGCTTGAGCGCCGCAATGATCTTTTGATCAGAAACGACGTTCAGGTACGGCGACTGGTCCAGGTCAACGGCCAACGCATCCTTGAGCGTGTCATCAAAAGCCGGATCGCCCGTCCGGTTGTCGAAGTCGGCGACAACGATGGTGTCTTTCTCGCTCAAGCGCCGGCTTTGATGCGAACGATAGTAAAGTCCGCCCGCCACAAGCAATGCGACAAGAAGAACGGGAACCGCAATCTTCCAGAGTTCTATGCGCGGAGCCGCAGGAGCTCCCAGCGAGGCCAGCGGCCCTGAACTTGCGGCTGTAGTATGCCCGCTCTCGAAGTCTTGCCTCAGCCGCTGCAGATCCGTTCGCATGTCGGCTGCCTGCTGATAGCGAAGATTGCGGTCTTTTTCGAGCGCCCTGCCGATGATTTTTTCAAGTTCTGGCGGAAGCTCCGGATTTAACTCCCGCGCCGCAACGGGCGCATCATGCAAAATCGCCTCGTGCAGTGCGGCCACCGTGTCCCCGCGGAATGCCTGTTTTCCCGTCGCCATCTCATAGAGCACCAAGCCAAAAGAAAACAAGTCGGAGCGAGCATCCAGTTTCTCGCCGCGAACCTGCTCCGGCGACATGTAGGGCACCGTGCCCATGGCTACACCCGTGAGCGAGAGGCTGAGGTCAGGGACTGTCGCGGTCTGCGTTTCCTCGTGCGCGTGGTCTCCGCAGTCGCCTGCATAAGTCAGTTTCGCCAAACCGAAGTCGAGAATCTTGGCTTCGCTCCGATTGGTGATGAAGATATTCGCGGGCTTGATATCACGATGGACGATTCCTTTTTCGTGCGCTGCGGCCAGACCGTCTCCGATCTGAATTGCCAGGTTCAACAATTCGTCGGTCGCGAACGGGTCGGCTCTTGCGGCCATCCGGTCGCGCAGGTTTTGCCCTTCCAACAATGACATGGCGATGAAGGGCCGGCCTTCGTGCTCGCCGAATTCGTGGATGGCGCAGATGTTGGGATGGTCAAGAGCGGAGGCGGCTCGCGCTTCGCGCTCAAAGCGCTCCAAAACTTTCGCGTTGCTGCCCAGTTCCTCCGGCAGGAATTTCAAGGCTACGAGGCGGCCCAGCTTCAGGTCTTCCGCCTTATACACCACGCCCATGCCACCACCGCCAAGCACCTCCAGCACGCGGTAGTCGGAGACTTTCTTGCCGGTCAGACTTGACGCGGCTGATTCCAGAACAGGCGGCGACGCCGATCCCGCGTCGAGTGGCAGATTGTCTGGGCTCGTCTCTGCCCGCTCCACCAGCACCATCAGCCGATAGCCTCGCCGCGCCACGGTTTCAATGTATTTCGGATTCTCAGCGGAATCCCCGAGCGCTCGCCGCAGCTTCTTGATTGCCGTATGGATGCTGTGGTCGAACTCTACCACTGTGTCGTTGGGCCAAAGCTTCTTTTGGATTTCCTCACGCGAGACCAAGCCACCCGAACCCTGCACCAACATCAGCAAGATCTGGAAGGGTTGTTCTTGAAGACGAACTTTCTGGTCTCCGCTTCGGAGCTCGCCCGCCTTCAAATCGAATTCGAAGGCCCCGACCCGGACACGGTTTGGGGACGTGGCTTCCACTGCGATCAGCCTAGTGCGGCAGTTTACCACCCGGGCGAGGACTGCACTATGCGTGGGGTCTCGGATTACTCTGCTTGTATCAGTCAGTTAGCCGGATCAGCGCTAGTTCAGCGCCAAGTCAGCGCTGGTGCATTGCGTTCCCCGACGCCTCAAGGCAAGGTCGACGACTGGAAGCGCGACCCCAATCGACCAAGCATTCAACTTGATTAAAGGAGAAGAATATGAGGACTAAGAGTTTAGGCTGCATTATCGCAATGGCCTTGTTTGGTGCGCTAACGATTTCAGTGCAGTCGTCCGCGCAGGAGCAACAAGAACAACCCAGCCACACTCCTAAGGCTACCATCAAGGAGTTTAACGTTAAGGGCGCGGGGACTGGCGCTTACCAGGGCACCCTCCCGTTGGACATCAACCCGGCCGGGACGATCATTGGAGCATACGTTGAAGAGAGCAACTCCGTTCGCGTCTTCGTGCGCGATCCCGCTGGCAAGATCACGACGTTTAATGTTAAGGGCGGGGGCAATGGTGCTGGCCAAGGCACCATCGCCTGGAGCATCAATTCGGCGGGGGCGATTACGGGAGACTACGCTGACGCGAACAATGTACTTCACGGCTACCTGCGCAAGCCCGACGGCACGATCAAGACGTTTAACGTGAAGGGCGCGGGCACCGCCGCAAACCAGGGCACCCGCGCCTATTGCATTAACGCGGCGGGAGAGATTGCCGGAGACTACCTTGACGCGAGCAATGTGGGTCACGGCTACCTGCGCAAGCCCGACGGCACGATCAAGACGTTTAACGCCAAGGGCGCGGGCACCGGCTCCGGCCAGGGCACGTATACCGCAAGCGAGGACTGCCTCAGTCCGGACGGGACGATTGCGGGAGGATACCTTGATGGGAGCAATGTGTGGCACGGCTTGGTGCGCGATCCCGATGGCACGATCACGCCGTTTAACGTTCCGGGCGCAGGCACCGGCTCCGGCCAGGGCACGAACCCCGGAGGCATCGACCCGGCGGGAACGATTACGGGATACTACATTGACACGAACAATGTGTATCACGGCTTCGCGCGCGCTCCCCACGGCAAGATCACAACGTTTAATGTGAAGGGCGCGGGCGCAGCGTCCGGCCAGGGTACCCTCGGAGAGAACATCAACGTGCCGGGCGTGATTGACGGATATTACATCGACGCGAGCGGCGTGGCTCACGGCTTCTCGCGTGCTGTCGGCGGCCAGATCACGACGTTCAACGCTCCAGGCGCGGGCACAGCGTCCGGCCAGGGCACTTTCATCGGGCCAAATAACCCGGCGAACACGATTGCGGGGTACTACCTTGACGGGAGCAATGTGTATCACGGCTACCTGCGGACGCCGTAAACGTGGCCGGTAAGTAAGTATCCAGAAGAGAAAGGGAGCACAGCCGCGCGGCGGGCTGTGCCCCTTTTACTCCCGGATCGTTGCCAAATCGGAAGTTATCTGAGCTGCCATCCGTTAAGGCATCGTCTCAACTGGCGTTAAATCGCGATTACACTCATCGACCGGCGACTAGGCCATCCTAAGGTCGTGCTCTTCGGCGTTAGGGTGGGGACTTCGACGGTCGAGCCACTGCTTACGCATTCGTCTTCAGCATCTGCTCGGCATGCTTCCGTGAAGTCTCAGTCAGCTTGGCCCCGCTCAACATCCGGGCGACTTCCTCGGTGCGCTCCTCTCCGCCAATAAGACGAACGGCTGTTCGCGTGCGATCGGCGGAGGTTTTCTTCTCAATCAGGTAATGATGGTCGGCGAACGTCGCGATCTGCGGCAAGTGAGTCACGCAGAGCACTTGATTCGATCGCGCCAAGGCCTTCAGCTTCTTGCCCACGGCTTCCGCCGCGCGTCCGCCGATGCCGGTATCGATTTCGTCAAACACCAGAGTGCGTTGCGCGCCCGTCTTCTTTTTTCCCTGTCCGGCTTCCACGCTGGCCTTGAGCGCCAGCATCACTCGCGACAATTCTCCGCCGGAGGCGATGTGCTCCAGTTGCCGTAGCGGCTCACCGGGGTTCGTTGAAATGAAATACACGACTTGATCAAAGCCGGAGGCGCTCCAGTTCCCTTCTTCATCCGTTCCGCTGACCTCGATGTGAAAATTGGATTTCATGGCCAGATCATTGATCTCCGCCTCGACCAGCTTCTCCAGCTTGCGCGCAGCTTCGTAGCGTTTCTTCGAGATGACGCGCGCGGACCTAAGATATTCCTCAGCCACCTGCGCCAGTTCTCGGCGCAGCTGGGCCAGAATCTCGTCTTTATTTTCCATCTCGGAAAGCTTGCGGCTGACCTCTTCGCCGTGATGAATCACATCTTCAAGCGATGGACCGTACTTGCGCTTGAGGCGATCGAGGAGGGCGAGGCGATCTTCGACTTCGGCGAGGTGCTCGGGAGACGCTTGAATGCCCCCGGCGTAATCGCGCAGGGTTGCGCCGACGTCTTCCACGCTGATGCGCGCAGTATCAATCGCGGCCAGAGCCTCCCGGAATTTTGGTTCGTAACGTGAGAGCTCTTCGATATGCTTCTGCGCCGTGCGCAACGATGATGAAGTGGACGCACCGCCTTCATAAAGCAAGTCGAAAGCATTCATGGCTGCGCTGTAAATCTTCTCGGCGTTCGCCAGCACGCGCTTTTCCGTTTCGAGGCGTTCGTCTTCGCCCGCTTGCACCTTGGCGTCTTCAATCTCTTTCTTCTGAAATGTCCACAGGTCGAGCAGCCGAAGCCGGTCCTGCTCGCCATGCTCGAGTTCTTCGATGCGACGAGCTGTCGCCTTCCAGCCTGCGAATACCTCGCTGACTGCATCAAGCTGGCTCCCGGCATATGCGTCGAGCAGGTCCAGCCGCGCCGCGGCATCGAACGACAGGATAGATTCATTCTGCGCATGAATGGTCGCGAGATAAGGAGCCAGTTGTCGCAGCACCGCAACCGTGGCTGGCTGATTGTTGATGAAGACGCGCCCCTTGCCGCCCGCCGCGATTTCGCGGCGCAGAATAATAGATTCGTCTTCTGGGTTGGGATCGATGCCGTTGGCTTCGAGAATTTTATTTATGCTCTTTTCCGTCCGCTCATCCACTTCAAAAACAGCATTGATCACAGCCCGCTCGGCGTTGGCGCGAATCACGTCGGTGGAAGCTTTCTCGCCGAGAAGCAAAGCCAATGCATCAATCAGAATCGACTTGCCGGCTCCGGTCTCTCCCGTCAGCAGGTTCAGGCCAGCCGCAAACTCTACCGCCAGGTTGTCGATGACCGCGTAATTTTCGAGCCTCAGTTCGGCGAGCACGCGCTGTCCTGGGATGCCAGAAGTTGAGCGCAGAATAACATGAAAAGCTGTTGCCAGTAGTTAGTTCCCGGTTCTCAGTGATTGCTGGTTTAGACGCGGATCTCCACTCTGGACCCTCATCGCATGCTTCCTTTGTGTACCTTCGTGTCCTTCGTGGTTCAAGCTTTTGTACTTCATCAACCACAAAGGACACGAAGGTACACAAAGGTGCCGCGTTGCGAACTCGGGGGAGTTGTCTACAGGGAAATCCCGTTAATCCATGCGGTACGTCTCTCCAAGAAGCCGGCAATGTTCGTCTATAATTACGGGAGCCTCCAAAATAAAATGCATTTTCCCTTACTACTGGCAGCGGTGGTTGGCGGAGAGATCGTCGATCTAGTCGGAGAAACCGGTCCCGTCGCCAAGGTCGTCCTTCTGTCCCTGTTGGCTTTCAGCGTAATCTCGTGGGCCATCATTCTCTCGAAATGGAGCCTGGTGCGCCGAGCCCGGGTGCAGAGCGGACGCTTCGTGCGAGCCTTCCGCAAAGCGCAACGCCTGCAGGATGTCTCAGCCGTGGCCGAGCAGTTCAAGCCCAGCCCGTTAGTCGCCGTGTTTGAAGGAGGCTTCGCCGAACACAAGCGCCAAGGCAGCAGTCTAGCGGTTCAGCGCGCCATGCAGATAGCCTGCTCCGAAGAAGTCACCCGCCTGGAACGAAACATGCCCTGGCTAGCCATAACCGGCGCCGTAACCCCCTTCGTAGGCCTGTTCGGCACCGTCTGGGGAATCATCGATGCGTTCCATGGGCTGGGGACTGCTGGCGGGGCTACTTTGCGGGCGGTTGCGCCTGGAATTTCTGAGGCGCTTATTACTACTGCGGCGGGATTGGCGGCGGCGATTCCGGCGGTCATTGCTTACAACCTGCTGGGCAGTTCGATTCGGGAGTTTGCGGCGCGGGGGGATGATTTTGCTTTAGAGATGTTGAATGCGGTGGAGCGGGCGCAGCCCGCGGCACCGGAGGTGCGGCGGTAATGGCTTTCACGGCTTCGAACGGGCGGACGCAATCTTCGATCTCGGACATCAACGTTACTCCTCTGGTGGACGTTGTGCTGGTGCTGCTGATTATTTTCATGGTGACCGCGCCGGTGCTGCAATCGGGGATTGAGGTCAGCGTGCCCAAGACGCGCACCGTAAAAGAAATCACGGAAGAGCGGCTGGTCATCAGCGTGGACAAACAGCAGCGGGTGTTTCTGGGCAACGATCCGATCAACATCAATGAGATTGCCGCGAAGATTCGGGAGAAGATTCGCGATCCGCAACATCAGTCGATCTTCATCCGCGCGGATGAGAACGTGCCCTTCGGCGCGTTCGCGACCGTGATGGATGCGGTCAAGCAATCGGGAATCACGAATGTGAGTATCGTGACGCAACCGATCGACAGCCATGCAAGCAAACGCTGAGATATTTTTCGAGCACGACAAATGGGGCCGCAACCTGGCGTGGTCGGCTGGGCTGCACATCGCGGTTGCGGGCTCCATCATTCTTTACGCAACGATTGCGTCCGGCGGCAAAGGCAGCGCGTGGGGCGCGGGCGGCGGGGGCGAGGCGATGGGAGTAACGCTGGTCAGCTCAGTTCCCCTGCCTGCGAGCACGGTACAGACACAGAACGTGCTGGCGAACGAATCCAAGGGGATTACGCAGTCGCAGCCGAAGGCCGAGGAGAAAGAGCCGGAAGCCATTCCGATTCCCGACAAGAATGCAAAGATAAAGCCGAAGCCGCGAAGCAGCGCTCAGCAAAAGCCGAAGTCTGAGCCGGAAGAAGAAGCCAGCAACGTCGTTCCATTTGGAGAAGGCGGCCCGGTCAGCGGACCGTATGGAACTTTTAATGCGGGCGGAGCAAAGGGCGGATTCGGATTTACCGGCGGCGGAGGGGATTTTGGTTCGCGCTACGCGTGGTATGTGCGCGTGGTGCAGCAAAAAGTTTCGGAGAACTGGCTCAAGTACGAAGTGGATCCTGGGGTTTCGGACGCGCGAAGAGTTTATGTGACATTTGACATCAAGCGCGATGGGCAGCCCACGAACGTGCAGATCGAGCAGTCGAGCGGTGTGCCTTCGCTCGATCAGTCGGCGGTGCGGGCGTTGCAGCGCATCGATACTTTTGGTCCGCTGCCTCCGGATTATTCCGAGAGCAAGGTTTCGGTCGAGTTCTGGTTCGATTACAAGAGATAGCTGTACTTCAGGCTTCGGGCTTTCGGCTTCAGGATACTTGGAAGGAATTGGGTTACCATGCGCGAGGGCAACTTGCACTTCGACGTTTGTCATCATAGGATTGGTTCGAAGGCTGGTATCGGCACGAGGACGACCGGCACGCACTATTCCGCAATTAAATCTCGCGCTCGCGCAGTGGTATTCTTTCTCCTACTGACTGCGACACTTGTTGTGACTCCTTGTCTGGGCCAGGATTGGATCAAGACCGGAACGGGCTTGGGGATGGAGAAGGTTCGCCTCGCGGTCCCCGACTTTCGACCTTCCACTGCAGACCCCAAGAACGCCGACCTGCTCAATGTTTTCGACGGCACTCTGTGGAATGACCTGGACAATGCCGGTATCTTCGACATGGTTTCGAAGAGCTTTTATCCGCTGGCGATTCCAGGCACGCCGACCGACGTGCAGTTCGCGGCGTGGAGTGCTCCGCCTCCCAATGCCGCGATGTTGGCGTTCGGCAATTTGGGAGTGACCGGCGGCAATGTGACGGTGCAAGGCTGGCTTTATGACGTCAAGAATATTGCGTCGCCGCAAGTGCTGGGAAAACAGTATCAGGATTCAGCTACCGCGGACGCTGCCCGTTTAATCGCGCACAAGTTCGCGAACGAAATTATCTTCCGGCTGGGCGGCGGCATTCCGGGCGTTGCCGAAAGCCAGATTTACTTTGTGAGCAGCCGCACTGGGCACAAGGAAATCTGGGTGATGGATTACGATGGCGCGAATCAGCGCCAGATTACGCATTTGAATGGGATTTCGCTGTCTCCGCGAATCTCGCCCGACGGATCGCGTTTGGCCTTCAGTTCCGTGACAAAGTCGGGTTGGGAAATCCTGATGTATTCGATGGATCTCAACCGACTGGTGACATTCCCGAAGTTTGGGGGCACGAATTTGTCGCCGGCGTGGACATCCGATGGAACCAAGTTAGCCTTTTCGTCATCTCGCTCAGGAGACCCTGAAATTTATACGGCCGATCAATCGGGCACAAATCTAAAGCGGGTTACGTCTTTCAAGGGTCCGGATGTTTCGCCGGTATGGAATCGCAAAACGAACGCGCAAATTGCATGGGTAAGCGGGCGCACAGGGCTGCCGCAGATCTACACCATGGAAGCGGACGGAACCAATGTGCAGCGGCTTACCGACCAGGGTTATGCGGTGTCGCCGGCGTGGTCACCCAACGGGCAATTTCTGGCGTTCGCCTGGGTACGACGTTACGGCCCGGGCGCTCCTGGGGCGTCTGATATTTACCTCATGGACGTGGCCAGCAAGCAGTGGGTGCAACTGACGCACGATGGCGGACGAAATGATTTTCCATCGTGGTCTCCGGACGGACGGCATATTGTTTTTCAGTCGAGCCGTTCTGGAGGAGAACAAATCTGGGAGATGTTGGCCGACGGCAGCAACCCGAAGCAACTGACGGTCACTGGGAGCAATACGCAGCCCAATTGGAGTTGGAAGTGATCCCAAGAGATGTTGTTCGGTCAATGAGTTTAGCGTAAAAAAACAAGATCCCAGGTTGCAGGATTATCATTAGAGTTGTAACACTATTGTTTGGCGAATTCTTCAAGTTAACTAGCCCGGAGGAGGCGGAGAAGTGAGCCCGCCCCGCTATGGATTCTAAGGCGCGCGTTGTGGGCGCGGCGCGCGATTACGCAGGGAGGAAAAGTGAAGCTGCATAGAATGAAGTGGATCACGCTTATATTCGCGTTGGGTGCCATCCTGTTCCTTGGCGCTTGCCACAAGAAGACACCACCGCCACCACCACCACCCCCACCACCGCCACCGGCGCCGACGGCTTCATTGACGGCAAGTCCTAACGCCATTCAGCAGGGACAATCGACGACGCTCAGCTGGCAGACCACGAATGCCACCGACGTGAGCATCGACAGCGTGGGAGCCGTGCAGGCCAGCGGCTCACAGTCGGTTACACCGTCGGATTCGACCACCTACACTCTGACCGCGAAGGGAGCGGGCGGAACGCAGCAAGCAACGGCACGGGTCACCGTGACCCAACCTCCGCCGCCTCCACCCCCTCCGGCACCCGGACCGAGCGACGAGGAGTTGTTCTCGCAGAACGTCAAGGACATTTACTTCGACTACGACAAGTCGGATATTCGTCCTGACCAGCAGAGTTCGCTGCAGGCGGATATTGCTTTCCTGACGCAGCATCCCAATATTCACTTCGTTGTTGAGGGACACTGCGACGAACGCGGATCCACCGAGTACAACCTGGCATTGGGCGACAGCCGAGCGGGCTCCGTCCAGAGCGCGTTGACGCAAGGTGGGGTCAGCGCCAGCAACATCAAGACGATCAGCTACGGCAAGGAAAAGCCGTTCTGCACGGAATCCAATGAGGCCTGTTGGCAGCAGAATCGCCGTGGCCATTTCGTGTATCAGAAATAGTGGCTTGAGGTGCGGAGCAAACCGGCTCCGCACCTCAGTTTTATTTTCTGGCTGAACCACAAGTGCGGCGAAACTTCCAAGACAACTATGTCTCGACCGCGCTATCCTTCACAATAGAACGTTGCAGGGGCCGGAGTCGGGGTGCCGGTTCCGTTCGCATCACTGTTTTTGCAACTCGAGGCTTTTACAAGTTAAGGAATAAGTCATGAAAATTCATCGATATTCGACCGTGGTTGTTCTGCTGATCGCCTTTTGGGTAAATGGGACGCCGGCGTGGGGCGTCAGCAAAGAGATGGTGCAGCTGCAAACCCAGGTGCAGGGGTTGCAGGACCAGATGACCCAGATGCAAACGTCCTTCAACGAGAAGATGGGCGTCATGCAGCACTTGATGGATCAGAACACCGACAGCATGAATAAAGTCGCTGCTTCCATTACGGCGGTGCAAACCAGCCTGGAAAAGTTGCAGACCGACAACGGCGGGAAAGTGGAGCAGCTTTCCGGTCAGATCCAGGCGCTCAACGATTCGATCGATGAGTTAAAGGCGCGTCTGACCAAGGTCAGCAAGCAACTGGAAGACATTCAGGCAGCACAGCAAAGCGTGGCAGCCGGACAGGCAGCGCAGCAGGCACAACAGCAGGCGCTGGCGCAGGCTCCGCCGCCGGATGTGCTGTATAACAATGCGCTGCGCGATTACAACGCGGCGAAGAATGACCTGGCGAAGCAGGAGTTTTCGGACTACGTGAAGTTCTACCCCAACACCGATCTCGCGGGCAATGCGTATTTTTATCTGGCAGAGCTGGCGTACAAGCAGGGGAATTTTCAGGAAGCCGTAACCAATTACGACCAGGTGCTGCAGAACTTTCCCACTGGGAACAAAGCTCCTTCGTCTGACTTGAAGAAGGGATTGGCGCTCATCGAACTCGGGAAAACGGATGATGGCATTGCCCAGCTTCGGCATGTGATCCAGCGCTATCCTCGGTCGAATGAGGCGTTGCAGGCAAGGGATCGGCTGCGTAAATTGGGCGTCTCGACGACTGCGACACGCGCGCCCGGGGAGTAGGGTGCTATTCGTCCTTTTTCAGCTGTAATGTTCTCAGACAGTAGCGGACTTCGGCGGTCACGGCTTTGATGCGCATTCTTTCCTGCACCATCAGCTTGCAGGAAAGCGCTTCTCGGTTTGGGGTGTTGACTCCCACGTCGAACGTCACGCGGCAATTCTGGCATTCTTCATTCCAGCAGAAGCTGCCATAAGAGACCTCTTCCGGCGCCAGATATTGGAAGCAGCGCAATACCGGATTATCCTCCGGAACCTCGAATTCCCTGCCCAGGATTGTGATCTTTATCAAGCGGGTGAATGGGCGGAACGGAGAGGAGGGGGCGGTCATGGTTGCCAGCGAGGGTCGTTCCTGATGACATTCTAGGACGCTTGAGGCGATCGGAGGAAAACGAAGGTTGTTGGACGCCTTGGGCGGGCCAACATCAAACTAGCGTCTGGCGCTAATGCTGGAGTGATGACGAGGGTGATGACCATGTTGTTTATTGTGCTGCTTATTGCGGTGATGCTTTTGGGCTCCGGTCGATTCGGGGATTAAGTTGGGCTCGGCTGCTCCGGTTTGCGCCCACAGAGTTAGCGCCGAAAATAGAACCACGATAGCGGTAAGAATCAGTCGCTTCATATGGCCTCCCCTTTTGAATTCTCTTATATACATCACAAAGCGTATGCCATTTCTGGATTTTCGGAGTAGGCTCATTATAGGCATGATTCTCTGCCAGCTGGGAGAATTTATTGTGACGATAACGAAAGATCAGGACCGATCCAAAGGGGCTGTGGAACAGGAAGAACGCGACCCAAGCGACAACACTTCGATGCAGGGTCAGTTGGGACATCGGGATCAGGATCCGCTGCTGAAGTCAGCCGACACGGATTTTCCGGAGCCGGGTGGGAGTCCGGAGCACTCGGGCGAACCCGAGGATGAAAAGAAGCGCGACCGGACCGAGGCGGCGTGAGCAGAGGCCGCTAACGTTGCCCTTTCTACTGCGTTAGCTCGCTCCCGCTGCCAGCTCGACCTTCACGTTGCGGAGGAATTCCGCCGCCGCTTCGGGCAACACTGTGTTGATGAACATCCCGGAACCTAGTTCGAAACCAGCCATGCGGGTGAGACGCGGGATGATGCTCACATACCAGTGAAAGTGCTTTACGCCGACGTACTCGGCGGGCGCGCTGCGAATGGTGAAGTTGAAATCCGGGTTTCCCAGTCCCTGGTGCAGTTTTGCCAGAACCGTTCGCAGCACTCGGGCGAGATCCGCAATCTCGACTGCGCTGATGTCGCCAAAGCTGGCCATGTGGCGTCGTGGGTAGATGGGAGTGCAGAACGGGGTTGGCGAAGCGTAGAGCTCCATGGCCACAAAGTGGTCGGTGAGGAGCACCACCCGTTCCTGGTCGGCAATTTCCTCTTCCAAGGATTGGCAGAACATACATTCGCCGTATTCGTCGTAGTGGTTCAAGGCTTGCTGGAAGCGCTCGCGCACCTGATGCGAGATTACTGGAGTGGCAATCAGTTGGGAGTGCGGATGCTCCAGGCTGGCGCCGGCGTCGGAGCCGTGGTTCTTGAAAATAGTCACGTGAGCGATACGAGGGTCGAGGCTTAGAGCGTCGTAGCGAGATTTGTAGACGCGCAGCACGTTGGCCACGTGGGCATCCGACATGGTGGCGATAGACTGCGAGTGGTCGGGCGTATCGACGATGACGTCGTGCACGCCAAAGCCTCCCATGCTGCGACGGGAGCGATGGATTGTGCGGGTGGGCTGGGCATCTGGAGACAGAGCCGCGAACTTGTTGGCCACGACCCGCACCTGCCATGGGCCACTGCCGCTGACTGGGACGCGCATCACTTCGGGCGGGGTTTTGGTTTCGTTACCGACGCAGAACGGACAGGCTTCTACAAATGGAGGCACGACCTTGGCGGGGCGTTTGGTGGCCAACTCTTCAGGGCGTTTGGCACGCTCGGTGGCGATGATGACCCATTCCTTGGTGAAATAGTTCTGGCGCAGCTCGGGCATATTTAATCCTCAGATTCTTCTATCGGCGGAGATGGGATTTTCTGTAATGCGTATCGATTCCGCTGCATGGCCGCGTTCGGGACATCTCTCGCTCTTCGCCCAGCGTGGTCGCCTCGGTGCCGTCGACGGCCTGTTGTAAAATGCAATTCAACTATGCCGACGAAGACTCCTGTGGGAATCCTGGGCGCAACCGGAATGGTGGGGCAGCGCTTTGTCCAAATGCTGGAACATCATCCCTGGTTCGAGGTCGCGTGGTTAGCGGCTTCCGACCGCTCGGAAGGCCGCTTGTATGGGGAAGCGGCACGTTGGAAGATGAAAACGCCTTTGCCAGCACGTGTGGCGGAAATGCGCGTGTCTCCGGCGATCCCAGAGGGTGCGCCGAAGATTATTTTTGCCGCGCTGGACGCATCGATCGCGGCCGAAATGGAACCTCGTTTCGCCGCCGCTGGCTGCGCCGTGGTCACAAATTCCAGCGCGCTGCGGATGCAAAAGGACGTGCCGCTGGTGATTCCAGAGGTGAATCCCAATCACATCCAGATGATTGAGTGCCAGGGCTGGCGCAAAAAGTCGGGCGGTTTTGTGGTCACGAATCCGAACTGCTGCGCCATCGGGCTGGTGATGGCCCTGAAACCATTACAAGACTTATTCGGCCTCGAAACGGTCATGGTGGTCACCATGCAGGCAGTAAGTGGCGCGGGATATCCGGGCGTACCTTCGCTCGACATTCTGGGCAATGTGATCCCTTACATTTCGAAAGAAGAAGAAAAGATGGAGGAGGAGACGCGCAAGCTCTTGGGCGGTTTGAATGGCTCCGGCTTCGTGCCCGCCGAATTCGGCATGAGTGCGCAATGCAATCGCGTCGCCGTGGAAGACGGCCATACGGAATCGGTTTCAGTAAAGCTAAACACGAAAGCGCGTCCGGAAGAGATGATCCAGGCGTGGAACGAATTCCGCAGCGTGCCCCAGGAATTGCAACTGCCCAGCGCGCCGGAACAGCCCGTGCAATACACGATTGCGGGAGACCGGCCGCAGCCGAGGCTCGATGTTGACACGGGCAATGGCATGACGGCTACGGTCGGCCGTCTGCGGCCATGTGGCGTCTTCGACTGGAAATTCACCGTGCTTTCCCACAACACCATTCGAGGCGCGGCGGGCGCGGCTCTGTTGAACGCGGAGTTGCTCAAAGTGCGGGGATACCTGGGGTGAAGAGCAGCACGTGCCTATGCGACAGAAGTGGCTGGTCTGATCGCGTTCGTCCGCAGCCGAGGTACCACTGCCAATGATTGTCATGAAATTTGGCGGCACTTCGGTGCAGGACGCCAAGGCTATCGAGCGGGCGGCTGATATCGTTAGAGGCCGGCTTCCGCAAAAGCCCGTGGTCGTGGTCAGCGCCATGGCAAAGGTCACGGATCAGTTGCTGGCGATGGCCCGCGCAGCCGGAAGCGGCGACCGCAAAGCCGCGCTCAGTCTTTCCCGCGCCCTCCGCGAGCGCCACTACAACACTGCGGGCGAACTGCTGGGGACGGCGCTGTTCACGGAATTTCACGGCGACTTAGGAGTTTACTTCGAAGCGCTGGATGAACTTTTGCGCGGTATCGCTGCCGTGGGCGAGTTGACCCCGCGGACCACCGATCACGTTGCCGCGTTCGGCGAAATTCTTTCCAGCAGAATTGTCGCGGCTGCGTTTGCCGCGCAGGGACTTGACTCCACGATGGTGGATTCACGAGAGTGTTTGGTCACCGACAACGAGCACATGCGGGCCGCTCCCTTGATGGAAGAAACCAACCAACGGCTGCGGACGAAAGTGCAGCCGGTGCTGGATAAAGGCCGTGTTCCAGTGATGGGCGGTTTTATCGGCGCGACCAAAGCGGGGATCACGACCACGATCGGGCGCGGCGGATCCGATTATTCCGCGGCCATTGTCGGATCTGGGCTGAGCGCCGAGCGCATCGAAATCTGGACCGACGTGGACGGTATGATGACTACCGACCCGAACCTCTGCCCGGAAGCGCGACGGATCAAGGTAATCAGTTTCGATGAAGCGGCTGAGTTGGCGTACTTCGGCGCAAAGGTTCTGCATCCGGCGACCGTGCTGCCTGCGATTCAAAAGAACATTCCGGTGTATGTGCTGAACTCGCGGAACCCTGAGTGTGAAGGAACTCGGATTTCAGCCCGCGTGCCGCACTGCAAGAATTTTTTCAAGGCCATCGCGGCGAAGAAGCGCATCACCATTATCGACGTCGCGGCTCCCCGAATGTTATTGGCCCATGGTTTTCTGCGGGCGATTTTCGAAGCCTTTGACCGGCATCGAGTCGCGGTCGATGTGGTCTCGACTTCGGAAGTGAGCGTATCGTTGACCGTAGATTCAAACGAGTCGATCCCGGCGCTGGCGGCCGATCTGGCGAAGTTGGCGGACGTGAAGTATGAAGGCCGCAAGGCGATTGTTTGTCTGGTGGGAGAGAATCTTCGAGAGACGCCCGGCATTGCAGCTCGCGTCTTCGGCGAGCTCTCCGACGTAAAGATTCGCATGATTTCGCAGGGGGCGTCAGAGATTAATCTCACGTTCGTGATCGAAGAGGACGAAGTGCCGCAAGTGATTCGGCGGCTGCACAAGACATTTTTTTCGGACTTGGATCCAGAGGTATTTGCCTGAGCAAAACCTTAAAACGCAGAGTACGCTGAGAACTGCCGCGGAGTACGCGGAGAGATTCTTCTTCATGAATATTCTGATCTTAGGCCGAGGCAAGACGGGATCGCTGGTCGCGGAAGTGGCGCGAGAGCGACGGCATCATGTCGATGTGCTTAGCGCTAACGACAATCCGAAGGCTTCGGCCCTCACTGCGGAGCATCTGGCTCCAATCAATATGGTCATCGATTTCACTACGCCGACTGCAGTGCTTGGCAACGTGGAAGCTTGCATGCGCGCCAAGAAAAGCATTGTGGTAGGAACCACGGGATGGTACGGCGAACTGCCACGAATCCGGCAGATGGTGGAAGACCCCGGATGCGGAATCGGTTTGCTGTACGCGGCGAATTTCTCGGTCGGTGTGAATCTGTTTTTTGAGGTTGCGCGAAGCGCCGCGGCCGCTCTGCAACACCAGTATTTCGGGCAAATCTTCGAGCGCCATCACGCGCAGAAGAAAGACGCGCCCTCGGGAACCGCGATGGCATTGCAAAAAGTCGTTCAGGACTCCGCTGGAACCCAGCTTGAAATCACCTCGTTCCGCGAGGGAGACGTGGTCGGGATGCACGAACTCGTGCTCGACTCGCCCGCTGACACTATCTACCTATGCCATACAGCCAAGTCCCGCCGCGGATTTGCTGAAGGCGCGGTGCGCGCGGCCGAGTGGCTGGTCGGCAAAAAGGGCGTTTTCGACTTCAAGGATGTCTGGCGAGAGCTGTAGGGTCACCAGTAACCTCGATTCGTGCTACCAAACCCTGAACTAAATACGTCAAATATGCGTATCCTAGATTATGCGGATGCTTGTGGACATCTTCGCGCAAATCTTCCGCACCCTGTGGGCGCACAAGCTGCGCTCATTCCTTACCATGTTCGGCATCGCCTGGGGCGTGGGCTCTTTGCTGCTACTCGTAGGCCTGGGGGAAGGCTTTCGGTCGGGCAACAAGCGCGAACTGGCACAGTACGGCAAAGACATCATGTTCATCTACCCGGGCCGGGCGCCGGTGGTGGAAGGCAGCATGAACTCGGCGCGCAACTACTTGCTCACTTACCAGGACTATCTGGACATTCGCAAGGAAGCGCCACACGTGCGCAATGCTTCTCCCGTGCTGATTCGCACCGATGTGCGCGCGGTCAGCGAATTCGCCAGCGCGAATGGAGAACTTGCCGGAGTCGAGCCTCAGTTCAGCGAGATCCGCTATCTTCCGCTCAAGCAGGGACGCTGGCTCAACGGCCTGGACGAAACGCAGAGACGCAACGTCATCGTGCTGGGCGACGAACTGGTCAAGAACCTGTTCCCGGGACGTCCTGCCGTGGGCGCGACCATCATCTTGAATGACATCAGCTTTGAAGTCATCGGTGCGGTGGAGCGCGTTGGGCGCGGCGACGATAACTCCACCAACATGCGGGGATACATCCCTTACAAGGTGATGGCGACTCTTTTCCCGCTCAAAGGCGAGAACCACGAGAACTCTATTTCATTTATCAATTACCAGCCGCGCGTAACCGACGAGCACTTGATCGCGCAGGATGAAGTTCGCAAGCTGGTGGCCCGCAATCACGGTTTTGATTATCGCGATAAGAATGCTTTTGAAGGGTGGGACACGATTCAGAATTCGAAAGCAATCGGCATGATCTTCGACGCCATGAACATGTTTCTCGGCGCGGTGGGACTGGTCACGCTGGCGCTGGGCGCGATTGGCGTAATCAACATCATGCTGGTAACGGTGGCTGAACGCACTCGAGAGATCGGATTGCGCAAGGCGTTGGGAGCGACCAACCACAGCATTTTGCTGCAGTTCTTTCTGGAAGGAATAATGCTCACGCTGTTCAGCGGGTTGATCGGCATGGGATTTGCGGCGGGCCTGATGGCGGTGCTGGGCACGCAGCAAGGTCCGGGAGGGTTTGATCCTCCTAAGATTGTGCCCACATCTGCAGTTCTGGCGATTGCCAGCCTTACCGTTGCCGGAGTGATTGCGGGACTTTATCCCGCGCGCAAGGCCGCGATGCTGCAACCCGTGGAAGCGCTGCGTCAGGAGTAAGAATGTTTCGCGATCTCTTTCAAGAAGCGTATGGCGCCATGCGGCACAACCGCAGGCGCACCGCCCTCACTATGCTCGGCATGGCATGGGGCATTGCGACCGTGGTCATGCTGCTCGCGTACGGAGATGGTTTTGGCCGGGCCTGCGCCAACATCTTCGCGAACTTTGGCACCAAACTGATGATCCTGGTGCCGGGTCGTACGTCGATGCAGGCGGGCGGGCAAAAGGCCGGCGTGCCGATCCGTTTCACCATGGACGACGTGGACACGCTCACTACGAATCTTCCGCAGATCACTCACATCACACCCGAAGTGAGTAAGCAGTGCAACATTCAGTTCGATACGCGAACATTTACTTTCGGGGTGACCGGAAATTATCCCAACGTCGATTCCGTCCGCGCACTCAAACTGGGCGAGGGACGCTTCTATAACATGCAAGACGAAATGCAGCACGCCCGGGTCACGGTCATCGGCTCGGAGGCTAAGGAAAAACTGTTCTCGGGGCGAAATGCTGTTGGCGAGCGCATTCGGATTGATGGCCTCAGCTTTGAAGTGGTCGGCGTGCTGAGCGCGAAGATGCAGGAAGGCGACGACGACATCAATCGTGCCGTTTACGTCCCGTTTACCACGATGAGTGATCTGAAAGACACTCACTATCTCGATTCCATTTGGTTCAACTACGAAACCTCGGAGTATGAGAGGTTGGAGCAGGCGACGCGCGACGTGTTGGCGGTTCAGCACAAGTTCAGCACAACTGACCGTCGTGCGGTGCGCGTGTTTAATCTGATGGAACAGGTTCATCAGTTCGAAGTCATCACCATTGGCCTGAAGATTCTGCTGGGCTTCATCGGCACGCTGACGCTGGGCATCGGCGGCGTTGGTCTGATGAACATTATGCTGGTTTCGGTGAGCCAGCGCACTCGTGAGATTGGCGTGGAAAAAGCGCTGGGAGCGCGTCGCGGGCACATCCTGATGCAGTTCCTCGCCGAAGCTTTGACCATTACTTTTATCGGTGGGGCGCTCGGAGTGATTTTGGCTTACCTGGTTTCGCTCTCCGTCGGGAGGCTTACCTTGTACAGCGCGATGGCGAAGAACGCGGAAGCGGGCGACATTCGCCTAATCATTGCGCCCGGCACGCTCATCGTGGCCACGATCATCTTAGCCGCCGTGGGGCTGATCAGTGGCATGGTTCCTGCGGTGAGGGCCTCGCGGCTGGATCCTATTGAGGCTCTGCGATACGAATAGGCCGGACCGCCGTTTGAAGCGAGAAGTCCTCCGGCGCGTGCTCAACGCCTCTGCTGTCCGAGGGTCCGCGTTATATCAAGCGCACTTACCACATACTTTCGGCAGTCGCTTCCAACCATAAATCGGCATCATGAAAACCCAAACAGTATGGGGCTACCGTACTTGTAGCGCTTACCGACGGATGGTCAAGGTTCATCGGCGCGAGTAGAGTTTTGATTGCAAGTCTGACGGATGTTATTGTGTGCTCTGCTCTGACAATTCTCCGGTCGGCGCGTAGGACTTGTTTTTGCCGGCACAAACAGCTCGTGGATCCTGTCGCTCATGAACTTACTTGATCTGGTTGTCGGCAAACCCATCAAAACCAGCGACGAGCGCGCCGAGCAGATCGGACCGACGCAGGGCATCCCGGTCTTTGGTCTCGATGCGCTTAGCTCGGCTGCTTATGGCCCGGAAGCGGCTCTCAGCCTTCTGATTCCCCTTGGCCTTCTCGGTGTTCGTTACATCGTCCCCATCAGCGCTGCTATTATCACGCTCCTGGTTATCGTGTTCTTCTCCTATCGCCAGACTATCGCCGCGTACCCCTCGGGCGGTGGCTCCTACACCGTGGCGCGCTTCAACCTCGGGGCACCTGCCAGCCTGCTTGCCGCAGCCGCGCTCCTGGCGGACTACATCCTCACGGCCGCCGTCGGAATTTCTGCCGGCGTCGGTGCTTTGATCTCAGCCGTTCCGTCGTTGTTGCCGCACACGGTTTCTCTCTGCGTCGGCATTCTTATCGTTATCACCATCCTCAACCTCCGGGGCGTACGCGAAGCGGGCACAGCTTTCGCGGTTCCTACTTACCTATTCGTGGGCACGCTTCTGATAACCATTGTCGCTGGCATTCTCCGTGTTCTCCTTAGCGGAGGCCATCCGACACCGGCAGTTGCCCTTCCGACTCCGCCAGCGGTGACGGAATCCGTCAGCTACTGGCTGCTACTCAAGGTTTTCGCTAGCGGTTGTACGGCCTTAACTGGCGTGGAAGCTGTCAGCAACGGCGTGAAGGCCTTCCGAGAGCCGACCGTGAAAAACGCTCAGCGGACTCTCACCGTGATTATTTTTCTTCTGGCCGTGCTGCTGGCGGGAATTTCGTATCTGGTGAAGGCTTACGGCATTGCCGCAACCGATCCCGGCCAGCCTGGCTACCAGAGCGTTCTCTCCATGCTCACGGCCGCGGTTTTTGGCAAAGGCGTTTTCTACTACGTGACCATCGCTTCAATCCTTGTTGTTCTCTCTCTGTCAGCAAACACTGCGTTTGCAGATTTTCCGCGCCTCTGCCGCGCTATTGCGCTAAACAATTATCTCCCGCACGTCTTTGGCTACCGGGGGCGGCGACTCGTTTACACCTACGGCATCGTCGTTCTGGCTGTACTCTGTGCCGGCGTTCTCATTCTTTTCGGTGGTGTGACTGACCGGCTCATCCCGCTGTATGCCGTTGGCGCTTTTCTGGCCTTTACGCTGTCGCAATCCGGCATGGTCATGCACTGGCTGAAAAATCGCGGTCCGAACTGGTGGAAGAGCGCACTCGTGAACGGACTCGGCGCTTTGGTTACCGGTATCACGACGGGCGTTGTGCTGGTTGCGAAATTCGTGGAAGGCGCCTGGATTACGCTGCTTTTTATTCCCTTAACGATTGTTCTCTTCGCCACCGTTCGCCGCCACTACCACTCCGTGAAAGTGCTGACTACCTGCAAAATACCTGTCGACACGGCCCGTCTCAGCCGTCCCCCGATTGCGGTGATTGCCATCGACCGCTGGAGCAACATCACGCGGCAGGGAATCGAATTCGCTGCCCGGCTTTCCCCCGAAGTAATCGCGTTGCACGTCGAGCCCAACGAGCACTCCGAATTGCTTCAGGACGACTGGGCGCACTACGTTGAGCAACCCTTCCGCGCCGCCGGCAAGCAGCCGCCTCAGCTTCACGTCCTGCCCTCACCCTACCGCTTCATCATTGTTCCTGTGGTTCAGTTTATTCTCGACCTTTCGAAAAAGAACCCCGATCGCACGATCATCGTGGTCATACCCGAACTGGTGGAAGACAAATGGTACGAATATTTCCTTCACAATCAGCGTGGCCGGCTTCTGGAATGGGTTCTTCTCGCCCGTGGGAATGAGCGCATCTTCGCGGTGAGTGCGCCTTGGTATGTCGGGAAACAGATTTGATCGCGTCCGGGGTGAGAACACGATCCCGATTGCTTGCGAGTCGATCGGTAGTAGTCTGAAGGCAGACTACAATGCGCGCCGGTTTAATCCGAGAAGCAATTAGTGGTTTGCTGTTGGCTGTTCTGCTGGTCTCAGCCGCGCGCGCGACTCCTCCGGGCCCAGACGAAACCCCAGCCACAGCCACCTTGCATTGGGAAGAAGGCGCGCCCGGTTGCACTTTCAGCCGAGATGACGATGGAAAATACCGGTATGGTCTCTGGACTGGCGACTTTGGGGTCGTCCTAGCCGTGGATTCTCAGGAGCTAGAGAAAGTACGCCGCCGCGCTCAGCCGATGTTCGCGGTACTGCTCACCATGCATTATCGCGGCAAAGATTCCGCTGATGTAGCGTCAAGCAAGATAACTCTGGAATTCGTAAAGCACTACCACGATGTGCACACCGCGCTCGATCCAGATAATCTGGCAACCAAGGAGCAAAACGACGCCGATGCCCTAGTGGAGGAAACTGCCCGCGAGATCGTCAAGCATCCCGAGAAGAAGGAACAGAAAGAAGCCCTGCTAGCGGCCCGCCGGAGGGATGCTGCGGATATGATCGAGTTCCTGAAAACGCGCACGCTGCGCAGGACAACGCTGGACCCCAGCCATCCGGACGCCAGTGGTTGGGTGCTCTTTAGCACCAAAAGCAAATGGATCGAAGACCTGCAGAAGCAAGAAGAATTTATTCTGCGGGTTCCCTTTGGAAACCGCGTGATCGAGTTCCCGTTCTCGCTGCCTCCGAGTGAAGGCGATTTGATTCTGCGGCGCCGACCGGAGAATCAGGTACGCCCATGAAGCCGTTCAGGACGGATATTTGTGATGAACAAAACCGCCAGCACACAATCCAAAGAGGCAGCTAGCCCGTAGACTGGCAAGGTGAACCGGGAGATCCCGAGGTTGGGAGGCTGCCGCTAAGTGTGGGCCTTATCCACTCGAGCCGTCTTCCACTCACTCCATCCAACGATTCCGAGATCGGGCTGTGGGGCGTCCGGCAGCATTGAAAGGAATTCCAATAAATTGCCGTCCGGGTCGTGAAAAAACAGAGAAGCAGCAGGCATCCATGCGAAGACGAATGGCTCGTCCGTGGGCGCCTGCCAAAAATCGAGAGGAGTTATTTTGACCGCCCGCAGATGCTCGGGAGCCTGCAGCAGGCTATCGAGATCAACGTTGAAGGCCAAGTGCAGGCTCATTCGTTGCGGTCCTGCGCCGGCTTCCCACAACCCGAGCATGGAAGTCCCTCGATGTCCGATCCAATAGAAGGCGACCTTTTTTTCCGGAAACACTTGGGCGAGTTCCAGTCCCAACGCACCACCAAAGAACGCCATCGAGCGTCGCAGGTCGGCAACCGAAAGATGGGTCTCGAACAGATTGCGAATAGGAATCATCGCCAAATCCACGAATCAACACACCGCCCGAGCCTAAATCCGAGCCTGCCGCTTCGGGGCGCACATTTTGCGACGGTGCAAGAGCGAGGACGCTCGCGTCTACACGATCTTAGGCGCCCTCGGTCAGCCGCAAGACCTGCACGGTAATGTTATCGGGACCGCCGCGGTCCTTCGCCAATTTGATCAGGGCACGGCATGCTTGGGCCGGATCGTTGCTGGTGACGATTCCTTGGATCTCGTGTTCGCTCAGCAAACTCCACAACCCATCGGTACACAGAACCAGCACATCATCCTTCTCCAACGCAATGGGCTGCGGCGGCGTTTCGGGAGAGATCTCCGTGCCGGCGCCCAGAGCCGCGGTGAGGATGTGTCTTTGCGGATGGGTTTCGGCTTCCTCCGCGCTGATCACTCCCGTCTGCACCAAGCGCCCGACATAGGAGTGGTCGTGAGTCAGACGGGAAATGGTCGCTCCCCGCACCAGATACAAACGGCTATCGCCGACATGCGCGTAGTAAAGCTGGTTCTCCAGAAGAACGATCGCTGTGGCCGTCGTTCCCATGCCGTGCAGTTCCGGATGTCCGGCAGCGTAGTCCAGAATGCGGTGGTGTGCGATCTGAAATCCAGTGAGCAGAAGAGATTGCACATCTGCTTCGGGAGTTTCGGCAAAAATCTCCTTGATTGAGTCGACCGCGATCCGGCTGGCCTCCTGGCCACCCTCGTGGCCGCCCATGCCGTCGGCTACGACTGCTAGTCTGCCTTTGCGCGCGAATTCCTGGTCGGCGGCCGGCTCCCAGTAAGTAAGCTGGTCTTCATTGTTTTCCCGCTGGCAACCAATGTCGCTCATACTCGCCAGCTCAACTCCGGGCCGTATTCGCATCACACCTCGCACGCCGTCCTCGAGCAAACTCAGAACCGTTTTTCGGTCACGTGAACGCAAATCGAAATTCCGATCTCGGGGCGGATCAGCTGCCGCTCATGGTGAAGCGGCACTAACCTTGGGCCGCAATTGCCCGGAGCGATTTGTGCCGATCTCTGACGAACTTGGGATTATACCGAACCTCGACGATTTATTTGTCCGAAAGGGGAGCTTGTTACGCGATCCGAACAAAAGGCAGCGTGGGAATGACATTTGTCACCAGAATTTGATGATGTTCTCCACTGGCGGGTTGCGCCTGATTCCCCGATGATGAGTTCGCCGGCTAGATCGATTTAAGTTCGGTTGGAAGCGAGGAATCCGATGATCGCTGCACTCGAAGAAACCCAAGAAAGTTTGAAAAAAATACCTGGTAATGGCGGGGCGGTGATTGC
>Ga0209010_1000023_pt1 | contig 95310 bp, 74 predicted proteins | sample BlaSpr_A8_OM1_O3_FD_187985 | JGI IMG/M metagenome (GOLD analysis project Ga0209010, IMG submission 187985) | Forest soil microbial communities from Thunder Bay, Ontario, Canada - Black Spruce, Ontario site 2_A8_OM1_O3 (SPAdes) (version 2) | ecosystem: Environmental > Terrestrial > Soil > Boreal...
TCGGACAAGTCGCTGCCGGCGTTGCCCACGAACTTCGAAACCCTCTGGCGACCATACGCTTGCGGACCCAGATGAACCAACGCGCCGTTTCGGACAGCGCAGTGCAGCAGAGTTGTTCGATGGTACTGGAGGAAATGATCACCGTCTATTCGGACGGCGAAATGTGTAACAAATTTATCCTACCAAAGAGATCGGCTTTTTGGATAGGAAATTCCGATAATTTCTTCTGGCACTGATGGGTTGTTACTGATGTAACTGCCGCCATCAACTAGACGTATAACCTGTCACACCCTACTGAGTTAACAATCCCGACACTAAACGGCTTGTCTTAGTCCGCAGGTCATCACCTTGATAGGAAAAAAGTGTGTATTTCATGCCAAGAGAGCAGTCCACACGCTGGAGGTGATGGCTGGGTCACAGCCTGAGCCCAGCATGAGCAGCATTGCAGATGTCCCGCACCTGCTCGCTGGTGTCGTCCATCGTCGCCAAATACCGCAATGTCGTTTCGAGGCTACTGTGACCCAGCCACTTTTGTATCTGGCGGGCGGACGCGCCGTTCTCGTGGCGGTCGGTCGCAAAGTTCTTGCGGAACCGATGCAGAATCCAGTGCTCGCACACTGGGGCGTCAGCACACGAGACGGGCCTGCCGTTCTGGATGCCTTGGCACTTGCCACAGTTCAAACCACCCTTGAATGCAACCATCTTGAGCCTGCGAATCAAATGACCATCGGGCTGGCCGTGCTTCCCGAAAATCAAGGACGACCCGTTCTTGCGTGCCGACAACTGGGCGATCAACTCGTCGGGGATTGGGACGACACGCTTTTCGCAATCTTTAGGTTTGAAACCGAAGTAGGGCTTCTCGACGATAGAAATTGTCTTTTTCTCGGCGTTGATGTCTGGGTATTCGCCAACGCTGACTTCCGCCTCTCGCATCCCTGTACCGAGGAAGAATCGCCAGAGGAGTCTGTCGTCTTCGGAGGAGACCCGAAACAAGTCTTCCAGTTCTTGGCGGGTGTAGGCTTCTGGCGGCTGCTCAACATACTTGATCCTGATGCTGACATCGGTCACTGGCGGACCCGCACGCCGTCCTTCTTTATTTCGCAGAAACGTAACGACGTGCTGGATGCGGTTTGCACGGGTGCGGTCTTCGTGTCCCTGCTTGAGCAAGAATGAGTCGAACGCTTGCAAGTCCTGCTTCGCGACCTGATGGACGAAGATTTTCGAGCAGGATTCTTGGAACACATCAAGCGTCAGCTTGTAGGCTGCGTGCGTCTTGGGTGCCAACTTCTCAACGTTGCTGAGGTAGGTCTTGACCTCGGCGTTTATGCGGTAGCTGTCCGTGGTAACGGTGGGTTCAGGCTGCGTCCGTTGGGCGGCAAGCTCTTGCTTGCAAGTGTCAACGGATTTGCCGACCGTCGCCTTGTTCCACGCGGCGGCGGGATCGGTTCCGAGGGACTCCCACGCCCCTTTGCCGTCACGCTTGGTGCGTTGGTAGTAGGTTGCTTCGGGATGGTGTTCCTCGGTGCCCCTTACAAGGCACCAGAAAGGACGCAGACGGGACTTGCCGTCGAAGATCGCTCGGCAATATGAAGATTGCTTGCCGTCTGGTTGGCGGAACCTGAGGTAAAGGCTGGGTTTCGGTTTTCGCATTCTGACTTCCTCTTCCCCTAATACTGGGAAAGTCGGGAAATCAGTGATTTTCATGTAGCTTTTTTTCTCGCTGCTCCTAAGAGCTTGAATCAAAGTCTCTTAGAAAGAACTGGCGGAGAGAGTGGGATTCGAACCCACGTTACCCTTTCGAGTAAACACGCTTTCCAAGCGTGCGCCTTCAGCCACTCGGCCATCTCTCCGTTGTATGAGAATCAAAACCTCGGTGGAAGTCTCGATTGCGCCCGAAGCCTTCGTCTGGCGCGACTTGCGACGTAGCCGTTCACCAAGCTGCGGCAGACTGCTCAGCAATGATTGTACGGAGCGTTCGTTCGAACCGCAACCTGGCTTCATAGGAAGGCGTGGAACAGTTTGGTTTGCTTTGAAATGCGTGTCATCACAACGCCACTTACCTTCAACAGCCGGGCGACAGAGCCTGCCAACGCGAAGCGGATATAGCTCGGCGCGAAGTGCGTCAAACTAACGCGATTGTCGAACGCTCCGAATCACGCCGTCCATCCTTTGACCAATCAGGAAGAAATTGGACGGCGCTTCAATAGCCCGGCCGGCTTTCTCTGCCGCCTGCAAAGCCTTCACCGAAGTAGTTCCGCTGCTGCCATCCTTCGGCGGCCAGTCGCTCTGATCGAGCACCAGCACTCAAAACCACTCCTCCGCGCTCCGTGGTAGATTTGATGAAGCGCCATGAAAGACATTGCCTCCTGGGCTCTGAACATCGCCGCGCAGCGCGGTGCTTCCTACGCCGACGCGCGCATTGCCGACGATCGCAGCCGCGCGCTCTCGACTAAAAACGGCAAAGTCGGCGGCGCTTCCGACTCCGAATCTTTCGGCGTCGGCGTCCGCGTTATTGCGGACGGCGCCTGGGGATTTGCCGCGTCTGACGATTTGGGCCGCGCCGCCGTCGAAGCCACAGCCGCGCGGGCCGTCGATATCGCCAAAGCGTCCTCGCGGGTGAAGCAGCGCGACATTCAACTGGCTCCGGAAAAGCCCGTGACCGCCGAGTGGACCACCCCTATCCAGATCGATCCTTTTACGACTTCGGTCGAGCAGAACATTGATCTGCTGCTCAAGATAGACGCCGAACTGCGCGCGGTTGCCGGAGTTACCTTGGCCGAGACCAATATGAATTTCCGGCGTGAGGAACAGTGGTTCGTTTCCTCCGAAGACGCGAACATTCATCAGACGAAATACACGACGGGGGTCGGCTACGCGGCTTATGCCTTTGCTGGAAGCGAGATTCAGAAGCGCTCGTATCCCAATTCGTATGGCGGACAGTGGCAGAATAAAGGATACGAACTGATCGGCGAACTCAAGCTACTCGAAAATGCCCGCCGCGTGGGCGAAGAAGCCGTCGCGCTTCTGAAAGCGGAACAGTGTCCCGAGGGCGTGTTCAACATCATTCTCGACGGTTCACAACTCGGACTGCAGATTCACGAATCCGTGGGCCACCCTATCGAACTCGACCGCGTGCTGGGCATGGAAGCGAACTTCGCTGGAACATCGTTCCTTACACTCGACAAGCTCCGCACTCTGCGCTACGGCAGCGACCTGGTGAACATCGTCGCCGACGCGCGCCAGGAGCACGGGCCAGGCCTCGGCACCTTCGGCTTCGATGAAGAAGGAGTGCCCGCACAGTGCACGCCCATTATTACTGACGGCTTGTTCACTGGGTATCTGAGTTCCCGCGAAACCGCCCACAACATTGGCATGAATCGCTCCGGCGGAACTCTGCGCGCCGAATGCTGGAATCGGCTGCCGATTATTCGCATGACCAACATCAGCATTCTCCCCGGCGACAAACCGCTGAGTCGCGAGCAACTCATTGCCGATACCAGCGATGGCATATACCTGGAGACCAATAAGTCCTGGTCCATCGATGACAAGCGCTACAACTTCCAATTCAGTTGCGAAATGGGATGGGAGATCAAGAACGGCAAGCGCACGCGCATGTTGAAGAACCCCTCGTACTCAGGAATCACAACAGAATTCTGGAACTCCATGGATGCGATCTGCTCCCGAGACGAGTGGATAGTGTGGGGCACCCCGCACTGCGGCAAAGGCCAGCCCCAGCAGGTAATGGGAACGGGGCACGGCGCTGCGCCAGCGCGATTTCGTAATATTAAGGTAGGAAGCGCATATAAGGGAACGTGAGAAGAAGCATTTGGCGCTTAGCACTTAGCTCTGGACGTAATTTCGACATGAACACTCTCTCGGGGCCAAATGCTAAGTGCTAAATGCTGACTTTTGAATGCTCAATCAAAATCAAGCCGCCGACATCTTCGAGCGCATCAAGAAGCACTCGACCGCCGACGAAGTCGAAGTCCTCTTCTCCGGCGGAAAGAGCGCCCTTACTCGCTTCGCCAACAACATAATTCATCAGAATGTCGCCGAAGAAAACTGCGTCGTCTCGGTGCGAACCGTGTATGGCGGACGCACGGCCCGCTCAACGACGAACAAACTCGACGACGAAAGCCTGAAGCGGGTCGTGCAATCATCGGGGAGGCTGGCGAAAGTTCAGCAGCCCGATTCCGATCTTCTGCCCGTACCCGACTCATGTGGCGTCGGCGCCCCCGCCCGCGAAGGGTTGCCCACCCGCCACTTCGCCGAAACCGCCGCCATCACACCCCAGCAGCGCGCCGAAACCGTCAAGAAGATAGTTTCGACCGCAGACAAACATAAACTCACTACCGCGGGCATCGTCTCAACCTCCGAATCGGTCGAAGCTGTTTTCAACTCTCGCGGCCTGCACGACTGGCACACGCAAACTTCATCGGAGATTTCCATCACCATGCTGGCGCCGGATTCCTCGGGATGGCAGAAAGCCAACTCCCCAAACGTGGCGAATCTTGACGCCACTGCCCTCGCAGAAATCGCGGCCCGCAAGGCCTTCGAATCGGCCAAGCCGCGCGAGATTCCCGCCGGCAAGTACACCGTCATCCTTGAACCCGCTGCCGTGCTCGACATCGTTGGTTTCATGTTCTTTGATTTCGGCGGGCTCGCCATCCTCGACCAGCGCTCGTTCCTGAACAACCGCGTCGGAACCAAACTCTTCGGCGACAACATCAATATCTGGGACGATGTGGCCCACCCTTTGCAATCCGGAGTTCCCTTCGATGGCGAAGGCGTACGTCGCCAGAAACTGCAACTGGTCGAAAACGGCGTGATCAAGCGCCTGGTCTACGCTCGCGCCACCGCCGAGAAAATGAAGCGCTCGGAACACAAAGACAAAGTTGGCCCCATCGAACCTACGGGACACGGCTTCCCCCTCCCCAACGAAATGGGCGAAGCCCCCATGAACATCGTGTTCGGCGAAACGCCCAAGCCAGCCTCAGTCGACCAAATGATCGCCTCCACCGAACGTGGCGTCCTGATCACCCGCCTCTGGTACATTCGCGAAGTCGATCCCTACGAAAAAATCCTCACCGGCATGACTCGCGACGGCACCTTCTATGTGGAAGACGGCAAAATCCGCCACGGAGTGCGCAACTTTCGTTTCAACCAAAGCCTGATTCACATGCTCTCCAACGTCGAAGCCATGGGCACGCCAGTCCGCGCCAGCGGCGAAGAATCCTTCGACATGGTGGCGCCAGCCATGAAGGTCCGCGATTTTAACTTCACCGAAGTGACGAAATTCTAGAACCAACAATCAACATTCAGCACTCAGCCCGCGAGACGTCCTGCTTCGACCTTGCGTGCATGCGACGCCAGCATCCGTTTCACTTCACAACTCCCCCGCAAGTTCATGACCCAAAAGAATTTAGCTCTAACAGTGCCATGACTTCGGTAACTTTGCGTGGCTGGTTCCGGGGTGTAGTCTTCGCTCGTAATGCATAACATTGGCCCATTCGTCAAGAACGGGGATTCGGCGAGCTTCCCGGAGGAAAAAGACGCCTCGCCCCAGCCGCAGGCCTCAGCCAAAGAAACGGCCGACCCCAAAACCGGTAGCGCGCGCTATGAGGAAGTCCAGAGTGCGAAGCGCTTTCCGATCAAGCTTCCGATTTCTGTAAAATCGAAGACTGGCGAGAGTCTTACGGAAACCCAGAACATTTCCGCCAACGGCGTTCTGTTTCAGATGGTCGATTCCGAAATGCCCGTCGGCTCAATGGTAGACTTTACTATCTCCCTCCCCGCCGATGTGGTGGGTGCCGAGGCCGATGTACGGCTGGATTGCCGCGGGCGCGTAGTTCGCAGTTTTGAAGACAGTGGCCGCCGCGGTGTTGGCGTGGTCATTGACGAGTACCGTTTCGACCGCGCCCAACAGCGAGGAGATTGATGGCAAGCACGCCAGTTACCGCGAGAGTCGACGTCGAACAGCTGCAGCCAGCTGACGGCAACGGCCAGTTCATCCGCGTGATCGTGGCTGACACGCAGGCGATCTTTCGCGCCGGACTGCGCAAGATTTTTGCTCTGGAAGATGACGTCCGCGTTGTCGGACAAGCCGAAACCCTGGCTCAAACCCTGACTGCCGCCAAAAAGTTTTCCGCCGATGTCCTGCTCTTCGAAGCCGCCATCGCCTCCAATCCCATCGAAGCGGTGGCTGACCTGCTACGCCAGAGCCCAACCCTCCGCATGGTGGTCGTAACTACCGAACCCGATCAGGATCTCACGCTCGAACTTTTCCGTCGGGGCGTACACGCCATCGTTTCACGCGAAGTCGAGCCGGAGTTGCTAGTCGACTGTCTGCGCAAAGTATCAAAGGGTGAGCCATGGTTAGACGGCCGCGCCACCCAATGGGTGCTCGAAGCCTATCGCACCCAAGGCTCGCGCGCCGGCGCCCCTCGGCCCAAGGTGCAGCTAACCCCCAAAGAAGCGCTGATCGTTTCCTGCGTCACCCAGGGCATGAAGAACAAGGAAATTGCCACTCGCGTCGGAACCACCGAGCAGGTGGTCAAGAATTATCTGCGCAAAGTTTATGACAAGCTGGGCGTCGCCGACCGTCTCGAGCTCGCGCTCTATTGCCTGAACAGCCGCATCCTCGATACTTCGGTCAAAGAAATTCCAGTAAAGGATGGCCCACCCAAACCACCCGCCATCTCCGTACCCACACCCCAAAACGGCAACGCAGCAGCACACCCACCCACAATCCCCGACACTACAGAAAATCTCTCCTAGCGAGAAAGGCGCGAATCGTCCTCGCTCCTCGCTAGGGCGCCGAAACTTGCGCTCACGTCTGCCCCGGGAAGGGCACAGCTTCAGCCGTGCCGATCAAGCCAGCAAGAATGTAGGCGTTAACCCCTGAGGGCTACCCAACTCTTCTGCACAAGCCTCAATATCTACCACCGTCTCCTCCTCGCCCCGCAGCAAATGCCAAGCCTCCTTGTACATCCTGTATTTTGACTTCTTCAATTTCGGATACAGCCCAACGCTCCCCTGCATCCTAAAACTATCGCCCGGCAGGATGTACCAAATATCCAGCGGAATCAGATACGCCGCCACAAAATCAAACGGATCTCCCGTGTACTTCCCTTTCCACCCGCGCACCGTAACCACGTAGCCTCCGCGATCCAGAAACATCGTCGACTTCACCTGCACCCGCACAAAACGCCCCTTGTACTCGACCGCAAAGTCATATCGCGACATCTCGCCCCAAGGCCGGGTCACGGACAGCCCATGCTCCGCCGCCCGCGCCATAAAACACATCTCCGCCCATTCACCCCGCAACTTGGGATGCTTGATCTTCATTCCGTTATTTTTCATAAATATTCGCTAAGCGCCACCCACCCTTTCCCGCACCAAGAAATCGTCCCCAAATAAAAACGCGGCCCGCAAAGGCCGCGTTCACATTTCGAAGACTCAATTCTAGCTATGCCACACCGGCGCCCTGAAAAGTACATCCCCAAAAAGAAAAACATTGCCTCGATCCCATTCTGGGAATGTTTGCCCAGGGATTGCTGGGTGCTTCATAATAGTTATAGATGGCCATTCGGCGAAACCGCTCTAGGCTGACGAGATCGCTGGCTGCTGCCGCACAGGAGCGCTTCGACGCGTGCGAGGTCTGCCTGAAAAACGAAGCCTTTGAGTTCATCGACGACGTAGTCGTGCCGTTGCGCCTGAAACGACGAGAGCTAGAACGTCTCCTAAGGCGGCTGAGATGTCCTCGCTGCGAATCAACAGTTTGCTCAGGAACGTTTGTGGCTGCGACCTCTCCGGAGCAATTGCGCCAAGCGAGGATGTCGAAAAGGTTCAACAGTCTTTATCGGTCTGAGCTTGAGGCGTTTCGAGAGTTCCTTGTCAAATACCCCATGCTCGGTGCCGAGCACCGGTTTGGCAGGGTACTTTCCGACGCGATGAAGAGGGCAACAGAAACCGTGGTTGAGCCCTCAGATTGGTACCACGCCACGACCTACAGCAGCACGCCGAACTTCGAGCCGCGCACGCAGTCTGAAGCAATCAAGGCGAACCGCTACAACCAGATTGGGCAAGCCGCTTGGTATCTGGGGTCGGATGAGAAGACAGCGGCTGTTGAGAAACTGCGGGATCCAAAACCTGGCAAACCAATTTGTATAGGAAAGATCAGAATTCTTGAGTCGATCGTTGTGCTTGACTTGCGGACAATTGGCCAATGGATTCTGAGGAACGCTGCCGACAGCGGTCTCTTCTCAGAACGCGCGAGCGAGACTGAAGACACTCGACCCGAGTACCGCGTTCCACAGTTCATAGCTGACCTGGCCCGCAGACAAAAGTACCGCGGCATTCTGTATCACAGCACACGACCATCGGCCTACAATAACCCCGAAGCCGTTGGTCACAACCTAGTCGTCTTCGACCCGATCCCTCATCTCAGTTATCGCGTCACGGAGAGTGAAACGGCGGTTGAATTTGGCGAACCTGATTTTGATGTGATGCTCGGTGGCGTGAGATGGCCGCTACGGCCGGTCTCGATCCCCAGACAAAATGACTAACCAGCCGTCGGGGCAGGTGGCCCCGAATGCCGCGTATTAACTTTCGAGGGTGCCCCGTCCAAGCTCTGCTTGGGCGGGGGTTTCCTAGATGGAAACACTCGCTCCACACGTCCAAACAGCATTGACACCCGGCCCCGCGAAACCTACCCTATATCTCATGGAAGTACGACTGAACTTGGATCTACAAGCTAAGCTTGCACAACTTGCATCCCAGCGAGGCCGCGACACCGAGGCCCTGGTGGTCGAGGCCGTCGAGCGCATGGTGAACTATGACGATTGGTTCATCGGTGAAGTTGAGAAAGGAATCGCCGCCGCGGACCACGGCGAATTGATCGAGCACAGCCAAGTCGCACGCGCTTTGGAAAATTGATCCACCGACTGTAAGGAACGAGCCATGAATATCGAAATCCGCGATCCAGCTCTCGAGGCCAGAATCCAAAAACAGCTTCAGGCAACCGGCTCCGCGAGCTTGGAAGAAGTGTTGCTCCGTCTGCTTGAAACCCAGGAGGAACAGGATCGCTGGCTCCTAGAGAACCGCGAAGCAATCAACGCCAAGATCAAGCGCGGCGTCGACCAACTCGACCGGGGCCAGGGAATCCCCGAGGACAAACTCGATGCCTATCTCGCGGAGTTGAAAGCCAAGCCTGAATGAGAGGGCGTTACGTTCTTGCGCCGGAGGCCGCGCTCGACCTAGTCCAAATCTGGCGCTACCTCAAGGAACAAGGCGGCGCTGCAATAGCCGATCGAGTCGAATCGGTGATTCGGGACAAGGTCATTTTTCTGGCAGCAAACCCGGGCGCTGGCCACTGGCGCAGGGATCTGACGGACCTCGCGGTGAAATTCTTCACCGTTTACTCTTACCTGATCGCTTATCGACCTGACACGAAGCCTCTACAGGTCATTTCCATTCTCCACGGCCGTCGGGACGTGGAACAAATCCTCAAGGACCGGGTATAAGCGTCTCTTCTTGCGGCGGGAGAACACGAACAATAACGCGCCCCCCCGAAAAATGCCGCCAAAAGCAACCGGAGCGGCAAGGGCCACCCCTAGTGTCCTGAAGCCTAAAGCCCGAAGCCTAGCCCTACGTCCCCTCACTCCAGCCCGCCAGATATTCTTCCTGCTCCGGCGTCAGTTTGTCGATCTTGATTCCCATCGACTCGAGCTTCAACTTGGCTACGCGCTTGTCCAAATCATCGGGCACGCGGTAGACCTTCTTCTCGAGCGACTTGTGATTTTTCACCATGTAGTCCACCGAAAGCGCCTGGTCGGCAAAGCTCATATCCATCACCGACGCGGGGTGGCCCTCCGCCGCGGCTAGGTTGATCAGGCGGCCTTCGCCCAGCAAATTAATCTTGCGGCTGTCTTTCAGGGAATATTCTTCGACGGAAGTACGCGTGGTGCGCTTCGAAGAGGACAGTTTCTCCAGCGCCGGAATATCAATCTCGACATTGAAGTGTCCGGAGTTCGAAATAATCGCTCCGTCTTTCATTAGTTCGAAGTGCTCTTTAGCAAGCACGTTTTTGTTTCCGGTCACAGTGCAGAACACGTCGCCGATCTTGGCCGCCTCAGCCATCGACATTACGCGGAAACCGTCCATCACCGCTTCCAGAGCTTTCGTGGGATCGATCTCGGTAATAATGACTTCGGCTCCGTTGCCGCGAGCGCGGCTGGCCAGCCCGCGTCCGCACCAGCCGTAGCCGGCGACCACGAACTTCGATCCGGCCAGCAGAAAGTTGGTGGCACGAATGATGCCATCAATCGTCGACTGCCCGGTTCCGTAACGGTTATCGAAAAGGTGCTTGGTATCGGCGTCGTTCACCGCGACGATGGGGAAGCGCAGCACGCCTTCCTTCGCCATCGCCCGCAACCGGATCACGCCGGTCGTGGTTTCTTCGGTGCCGCCAATCACGTCTTTGAGCGCGTCTTGACGCTTGGTGTGCAGAATGGTCACGAGGTCAGCGCCATCGTCCATGGTGATGTGCGGCCGGTGATCGATGGCCGCGAGGATGTGGCTATAGTAGGTGTCGTTGTCCTCGCCCTTGATGGCGAAGACCGGAATGTTGTGGTCGCGCACCAGGCTGGCGGCGACATCGTCCTGCGTGGAAAGCGGGTTCGAGGCGCACAGCACCACGTCGGCGCCGCCGTCGCGAAGGGTGATGGCCAGATTCGCCGTCTCCGCGGTGACGTGCAGGCAGGCCGAGATGCGGATGCCCTGCAGCGGCTGATTCTTGATGAATTCCTTGCGAATGATCTGCAGAACTTTCATCGACTGGTTCGCCCACTCGATGCGTTTCTTGCCCAGATCGGCAAACTCGATGCCTTTGATGTCAGAATGCACTTGCGTTGGCGTGGTCGACATACTTCTCCTCTGTGGCGCTGAATTGATCCTGATTCTAACAGGCTGCCGTAAACCGATGAAGCCTTTGATTTTGTGTGGCGCAGCGCTTCAGCGCAGCGGTAAGTGCATTACTTGGATCCCGCGGGTGCCCCACCCTTTTCGCGTTCTTCGACGAAAGGGTGGGCCCATCATAATCTACTTGTGCGCCGCGACCGGCTGTCGCAGACCGGCATCGCTGGCTAGCTTCGCCGCTTTATCGGTTAACTCCCACGTAAAGTCGGGATCGTTCCGCCCGAAATGCCCATAAGCCGCGGTCTTACAGTAAATCGGCCGCCGCAGATTGAGCGACTCAATGATTCCCTTAGGCGTCAGCTTGAAGTGAGCCCGCACCAGATCCGAAATAGTCGTCGGATCGATCTTGCTGGTTCCGAACGTATCCACAAGTATGCTCACCGGATCAGCCACGCCGATGGCGTATGCCAACTGCACTTCGCAGCGATCGGCCAGCCCCGCTGCAACCACGTTCTTCGCAATGTGACGAGCCATGTACGCAGCCGAACGGTCGACCTTGGTCGGATCCTTACCGCTGAAAGCGCCGCCGCCGTGCCTCCCCATACCCCCGTAGGTGTCGACGATAATCTTGCGCCCGGTCAAACCGGTATCGCCCATGGGCCCGCCAATCACAAAGCGCCCGGTGGGATTGATGTGGTACTTCGTATCTTCGTCGAGGAGGTGGGCCGGAATCGTAGCCTGAATTACATGCCTGAGAATGTCGCTGCGGAGTTCGTCGTTGCCAACCGTTTCGGAATGTTGCGTCGAAACCACAACCGCATCGACCCGCACCGGCTTGTGATGAGCGTCGTATTCCACGGTGACTTGCGACTTGCCGTCCGGCCGCAAATAAGGAAGCTTCCCATGCTTACGCACTTCCGACAACCGCATAGTGAGCTTGTGCGCAAAAGAAATAGGCGCGGGCATCAATTCCGGAGTCTCATTGCAAGCATACCCAAACATCATTCCCTGGTCGCCGGCGCCGCCGGTGTCTACGCCCATGGCGATGTCGCCGGATTGTTTGTTGATGCTGGAGATCACGGCGCAGGTGTTGGAATCGAAGCCGTAGAGGGCGTTGTTGTAGCCGATGGAGGAAATTGTGCCGCGTACCAGGCTTTGAAAATCGACATAGGCTTTGGTGGTGATCTCGCCGGCGATGACGACGAGGCCGGTTGCGGTTAAGGTCTCGCAGGCTACGCGGCTGGAGGGATCGTCGGTGAGGCAGGCGTCGAGGATGGCGTCGGAAACCTGGTCGGCAATTTTATCGGGATGTCCTTCGGTTACGGATTCAGAGGTAAATAAATGGCGATTCTTGGACAAGCTTCTTCTCCTTGCAAACTATGGGCGTTAGGGCTGGCGGGGGTTGATCAGCACGCGTCAGTCAGTACAAAACGGCCACACGAAATGCGTTTCTTTTGCGGTCCGTAAAAGGCTAACAGAGAACAAGCGGAGGCGCAATCTTTTTGGATTGGATCGAAGGTATCAGCAGTGAGTGGAGTTCCTTTTGCGGCAGAGGGACGCGGAGCGGGATTCAGTGGGGGAATGCAGAGAATCGGCCGGGTTGGGGCGGGTGGTCACGATTCGCTTGGGGTTTTGTACGGCTTTCTTATGGTATTGCGGGTGACTAGCTGACTGTAGTGGGGAGCATTCTTTCGCCCCGCTGGGGCTTATCTGTTTTTCCACTTACCCACGGCTTGCGCCGTGGGCTGCATTCTTACGCCGCTCCGCGGCTAGGCTAATGGCTTCGGGCTGCGACGCCGGAGTCTGGTTCTGACTCGGAGACGGAAGAGCTTCGCGACCTGACTAGTATGGCATGGTCTCAGGCGCTGCGGAGTTTTGCTGCGCCTGGACGGGCGAGGGCGCCCGCCCCCACACGAGCTTTGGCGAATCAGTTCTCTGTGACCTGTGGTGTCTTCGGGGCGGCTGGGGCGTGAGGCGCTTTCGGTGCTTTCGGGGCGGGCGGTGCTTCCGGCGCTTCTTCTGCTGCTGACGAGGCTTTGCGGATTTCGATGGTTCCGTGCTCGTTGTTAACTACGAGGCGCGGGCCGCCTGCGCCGACGGTTCCGGTGGCGACGGCCAGGTCGTTCGAGTCGTCGACTTTCAATTGATCAAAATCAGTCTGGATTTCTCCATTGCGTGCGCGCGCGTCGACCTGGAAGCCTGCCTTGTCGGGGAGGTAAATCTGGACATCGCCTTTGCGGTTGTCGATTTGCGTGCTGCCAATTTTATTCACACGTAGCTCGATCGATCCGTTTTCATCCTGCAGGCGTATGTCGCCGGAGACGCCGGTCAAGCGAATATCTTTCGATCGCGTGTTCAGCCGCAGGGGACCGATCACATCCGACGCTTGCAAGTCGCCGGAGTCCAGATCGAGATCGCCATCGAGGCGGGAAAAATCCATATCGGTGCGCGACGACTTGAACACGACCGGCTGACTGATCTTCGAGAGTTTCAAGCTCTCCATGAACTCGCCATCAAGGTGCAAGGCGCCTTTGACGTCCTCGATGGAAACATCATTGGCTCGACCTTCGATCGAGACGTCGGAAGACACCTGTGAAATTCGGGCTGCGCTGTGATCCAGATTCAGACTGACTTTGCCGTTAACGTCAGTGGCAGTGACGTCGCCGTGTTGGCTGGTGATGTCGACGTTGCCCTCGCGGCCGATGACGCTGACGTCGCCGTAGCGCGTGGAAAGGGCTACGGCAGCCTTACGCGGAAGAGAAATGTCGAGATCCTCCGCGACCCAATGATCGCCCGCGCCTTGATTGTTGGCATTCAGAGTAACTACGCTTCCGCTGACGGTAATCTGCGGCTTGGTGCCGGCGTTCCATTTGTCGGCTTCGCTCTGGCTTTCCGCGCTGATGCGCTTATGGACAACCACGCGAATCTGTTCATCCTCGGAAGCACTGACGTTCACGGCGCCGCGAGTGTTGGCAACGCGCAGGCTGGCTGCTGCGGGGAAGGCTTGAGTCAGCTGATCGTCATAGCTAAATTTCGATCCAAAGATCGGGAAATCATCGCCGTTATCAATATTGATTTGGTTCCCGAGTTCTCCCCAATTTACGTGGGAAGCCTGGGTCGCAATCAATCCACAAACTATGATCCCGATGATCAGAAAAACTCCGCCTGCGCTGATCCCGGGAGCTCGAGCGCCCTGCCTTTGCGCCTGCTGATATTCAATCAGCTTGATCACGCCTGCAATGATGAGCAACAAGGGCCAATAGTGAGCGAACCAATGACCAAGGTTGTGCCAGTCAAGCACGCCCATCGTGCCTAGTAAGAACACAACGCCTACGGCGATGAGAATGACCGGACCCGACATGGAGCGCCGGTAGCGCGGCGGAGGCGGAGGCACTTGTACAGGACTAACCATTGCGGACCTCGCTCGAAGGCATTTGAACGTCGGTAGTCACCGGGCCGGTTGGTCCTGATGCCGGCGGAATGGAAGGTGGCGGCGGTGGAGTCTTGCTCTCCAGTAGCTTGGTTATGCCAATGGCAAGAAGCAACACCGGCCAGGTGCGGTGCCAGCGCGGACCATTCATGTCCTCGAGAAGCGAAAGAAATCCCACGGTAACTAAAACGACTGGACCGACAAAACTGTGTCTGCGACCGGTCCGGTAATAAGAACCGCGTCGCGAATTAACCCAGCCCAAGCGAACGGCGAACATCCAAATTCCCAGGCCGATCAGAAAGAACGGCCAAAGCCGGTCCCATCCGAACTGGAAGACGCCTGCAGTCTGCAAGAGGAACAGGACGCCCAGGCCAATCAGAACCACGGCTGCCGTGGGAATTTTGGAGGGATGCGTTCCTTCTGTTGCTTGCGCAGGCTGCATCGCTGGCTCGGGCTGTGCTGGCTCGGCTCCAAAGGCCTGAGCGAGCCCGAACGGGTCAGGCGCGGGCTGCCCCATCTGAATGGCCTTTGCGGTACGGATCGAGTCGATGATTTGCCACACGTAAAAGAAAGCGATGCCCAAGCCCAGAATCGTATTCACGCCGCCATTGTCGGTAACCGACTCTCCCCAGACCAATAGTGTGAAGACCACAAGGTGCGCCAGCCCCTTGGCATACTGTCCGCAGTAAACTGCGCCCACGCCGAAGGGAAAGAAACCGGCGAGAATGCCTGCCACGGCTGGATTCGGGCCGGAACTTGGCACGATGGGCGCGCCGGTCGGAACGAATCCCGCGGGCGGCACGGCTGGGGGCTGGACGCCGTGCAGGCGTTCGGCCAGGCAGTTCTCGCAATAGATCACACCCTTCACGTCGCGAGTGCATTGTGCGCATAGTGGCTTGCCGCAGGTGCGGCAGTACGCCACGGGCGCAATATCGGGATGGTTGGCGCAGTTCATGAAAACCTCCTGTGTGTGGCCAGTATCACTACAGGTGGTTTATCGGTGAGGGAGGCGAGGATGACCTGGCCCCCTTCTTGACTGTAGTTGCGATCCTGTCTTGGTTCGGGCTGTCCACTGGTGTTGTCGTTCCGGCGATGCTTGTCCTTTTCTTCTTCTTCTCGCTCTCGCTCTTGCGGCGTGGGTTCGGCGGGCATGGTGGCTCGTTTGAACTCACGCACGCGCGATTCGAGCTCGTAGACGAAGCGGATATTCTCGTAATACTTCACGAGTCTGCCGGAAGTCTCATAATAGCTGCGCTTGATGGCGCTCGGGCGCAGATCGACATGGCGGAGATCGCCTAACTTGACCCCGGCCATGCTCATGGTAATGGAGAGAGAAAAGAATGCCATGCCAAACGACATGGCAAAGCGCGGCTGCTTGGCGACGCCGAGGATGGGGTTGACCACCGCGCTCGCCAAAGCCTGCAAGCGCTCGAACCAGGAAATCTGAGTTTGAGCCGTAGCGGTTCCATGCTGGTGTGCAGTATCGAAGCCGCTGGTAGCAGCCAGAATGTTGTGCACCAAGTTAACCGGAGGATCGACTTCCACGAGTTCGTGCAACCAGCGCAGGCCGGCATCGGCCTCCGCCAGCAGCGGTCCGCAGGTCGGACAGCCTCGGGCGTGAGCCTGGAAGCGCTCCAGTTGGTCTCCGGTTAAGCGCTGGTCGAGGGCATCGCTCAAAAGAGCGTCGAACTCGTTGCACTGCATCCCGTTCTTGTGATCAGCCGCCATTACATCACCTGTTTATATGTACGTTGTAGCAGGCGCGCTAGTTCCGCTCGCCCGCGGTTTATTCTGGACTTCACGGTTCCTTCCGGAACCTTGAGCACGGTGGCAATTTCCTTGTAATCCATATCTTGCAGATCTCTCAAGATGACGGCCTCGCGAAGATCGGGAGACAGCTTCTGTAGCGCTTTGTGTACCGTTTCCTTGACCTCGCGGCTCTGGGCGCGCGCGTCGGGGGTTAGGGCATTATCGTGGATTTGTTCGCTCAGCGGCATAGCATCTTCGTGCTCGGAGGCCGGCGTATCCAGCGAATCGGTCACGCGATCCTGCTTGCTCTTGCGAAAGTGATCGACCAGCAGGTTTCGTGTGATAGTGGTTACCCAAGTCATGAACGCTCCGCGTTCGACATCATAGGACTGAAGGGTACGATACATTTTAATGAAAACTTCTTGGGTGAGATCCTGGGCATCGTCGCCGGAGCCGGCAAAGCGATAGCAGATGTTGTAAATGCGCCGGTGGTAGCGCTGCACGATCTCCTCCCACGCGGAGGCGTCGCCCGCAATACAGCGGCGTACCAGCATGGCGGCGACTTGCGCGTCTTCCAAAACCTTGCACTCCTGGAACTCCCGGCATCCCAGTTGAGGCGAATGCCGCGTTCAAGCGCCCTTGCACCTCAACCCTAACACTACCTGACAGATACGTGTTTATGATCCCAAAAGTTCTTGCATTCTATGAGACTAGGCATTGTAACAGCGGTGTAAAGATGGCGAAGAAAGAGCGAATTAGCGGTTGTGCATTGGAGTGTTTTGCAAGATGAAAGTGCGGAGGTTTGCTCCGGAAAAGCTGCACGGCAAAAGCTGGTTACTGCTGGTAGGCGCCGATGTTGATGTTTTCGTTCTGGGTGCGGGGGTTGCCGGCGAAATCTGTCGCGCCCACAACGTTCTCGCCCAGATTTTTGCCGGCGTTTACCGCGGGCGAAGTGGATTGGATGTCGAGGTTGGGCGGATTGCGGGTGCTGCGGAATTGGGGATCGGAGAACGGCGGAGAATCGGCGTCGAGGCCGGTCTTCGCGCGGTAATTGTCGTATCCGGTATAGTTCTTGCCTTCCCAAGTCCAGTTGCCGTTTGCCGCGCCCACTTTGGAATAGTAAAGGTTATAGTCGATCGCAGCCGGATCTAGCGGCTTGGCGGTGAAGTTATTCAGAAATAGCGCCAGCGTGTTGGCATAGACAATGTTGTTTTCGAAAATGTTGTTGGTGGCGTGGAACTGAATCTGGAACTCGCCGCTATTGTTATTGCTTCCCTTGGTGCCATCGGCGAACAGCGTGTTGTTGACGATGGTGCAGTGATCGGTGCCTCCGACGTTGCCGGCATACCCGCCGATTGAGATGCCGTTGCTGTTATCCATATAGACGAGGTTATTGCGGGCGATGATCTGGCTGGTGACGTGGTTTTTATGCTCACTTGCCATCTCGATGCCGAGATCGACATTGTGAATGAGGTTCTGCTCGACGATGATCTGCGTACCGCCGTCGATGTAAATTCCATCGGCTGCGTACTGCTTGCCGTAATCCGGATTTCCGTACGAAGTGATGTTATAGACGGTGTTGCCGCGAATCTCGCCGTCGCGGGCCTGATCATATTTTGGATTGGGAGAGACGTGTTCGAAACCGATGGCGTCGATGCCGATGTTGTCGTCGTCGTGGACGAGATTGTTCGAGATCACGAAGTTCTCGACATTGCCATCGACGGAAAGAGTTTCGCTGCAACCGGTCTTGAGGTGATCGACTTCATTGCCGCTGATAACGAGGGCGTTGATCGAAGCGGGAGCTTTCGTGCCGTAGACGGTGAGGCCGAAAGCGTTCGATCCGCATTGCGTTGGATTGGTCTTGGCGTTGGTTTCGATATTGTGAATGTGGTTGTTCGCGATTTGCAGATTGCTGGCCGCGCCGAAGATCCAAACGCCGATGGGAACTTCGGTCAGCTTGCTGGTCTGGTAGTTGCGAATCTCAAATCCATTGATAACGATGTAGCTCAGGCTCGGAAGGCTGAACAGGCCCCATTGTCCGTTGGGAATTGGTAAGCCCGTGCCATCGAGGGTAGCAAGTTCACCGGGATAGCTGGAGAAGGTGATGAAGCCCGCGGATTCGGATCCGGAGGACTTCATGGTCACAACTTCGTTGTAGACGCCGTTGCGAACATACACGGTGTCACCGGCGGTGACAGTGTTCGCGGCGTGCTGGATAGTTCTCCAGGGGCGGGACAGCGTGCCGGGATTGGAATCGCTGCCGGTGGTGGAAACGTAGCACGTGCTGCCAGCGGCGGGCTGCGTGACCAGGGTGATGACTGCGGTGGCGGACTTGCTGGGATCAGCTTGCGAGACGGCCGTGACGGTTTCCGAAGCGATGTTGGGCATCGTCGAAGGCGCAATGTATACGCCGGTCGTGGAAATTGTTCCTGCGGTCGAGTTGCCGCCGTTGGCGTTGTCGACTTGCCAAGTCACGTCGGTGTTGCCGGTGACGGTGAATGTCAGTTGCTCGCCCAGTTGAACGACAACGTAGGTTGGGGAGATGGAAACGCTGACAGTTTGGGCGCTGGCTGCGGCGAGGGCGGTAAGCAGCCATAGTGCAATTACTGCCGCAGATCGCGAGAGGTACCGGTGGAGAATTGATTTCATGAACATCCCGTGAGAGCTAAAATCCCGGGTGCGATTTTACCGCACTTGCAAGCGATTGCTGCGCTTAGTTTGTCCGAAGGAGCCTATCTTTTGGCCTTAAGGTCATCTACGGTGTGTACTGTATCGAACGTAGCGGCGAATTGTGGCATGGTAGGTGGACCGTGGCCCTTCCCCCTTTCCACGAACGCATTAGTCTGCTTTGCAGCCAGGCGGTCAGCGTCGATGACCCTCAGGAGTTCAACCGGGTGTTCGCCGAATTAAGGAACGCGCTTCGCGGGCAGCTCGATCATTTGAAGGAAATGGTGGACGAGGCTAAGCAGACGATCTCGCAGCTTCCGGGGAAACCGCATGTCGAGCGACGCGGAGTTGAGCGGCGGAAGGTGGAAAGACGGAAGCTCCCGCGCGGAAGGTCAAACTAAAACCGTCGCACATTTCTTCCCAAGCTGCGGAGCCTTGCTCCGCTCGAAGGGCGAGGACGCCCGTCGCTCCATAAGTCCAAGGCTGGGCGTGCCTTTACGGGTTCGGGTTACCTTGGTTCGTTGCCGGAGGTTCTGGGGGCCGCTTATAATTTTCATACTCCCGCTCTAGATTCGAGGTTGGTGTTGATGACCAGGGCCACCGAAGCCGATCACAATCGGCAGAGTCAAGAACTGACCATCTTTCACGATGTGGCCAAGGCGCTGACCTCGTCGCTCGATCTCGACTCTATCCTGCAGACCATCATGGAAAAAATGGCGGAATATTTCCGTCCAGACACCTGGTCGTTGCTGATGGTGGATGACGAACGCGACGAACTCTACTTCGCCATTGCGGTGGGCACGGCGTCGGAGGCGTTGAAGAATATCCGCTTGAAAGTGGGCGAGGGTATTGCCGGATATGTGGCCAAGCACGGGGAGCGGCTGGTGGTGCCGGATGTGATGACGGATCCGCGCTTTGCCAAGCGGATTGATGAGATGACGAAGTGGGAGACGCGTTCGATTGTGTGCTTCCCGGTGCAGTCGCGGTTGCGTGTCCTGGGCGTGATTCAGCTGGTGAACGTGGACATGGAGCACTTTGGCGATCAGGAGATTTTCTTTCTGCAGTCGCTGTGCGATTACGCCGCGATTGCCATCGAAAACGCGCGGGCGGTCGAGAAGATTCAGGAACTCACTATCACCGACGATTGCACGGGGCTCTATAACGCGCGACATCTTTATAAGACATTGGAAACCGAGGTTTATCGGTCGTCACGCTTTGGTTACGAATTTACGGTGGTGTTTATCGATCTGGATCATTTCAAGCAGGTCAACGATACCAATGGGCATTTGGTGGGAAGCAAGCTGCTAGCCGAAATCGGATATCTGATCAAGGCGCAGTTGCGCTTGATTGACTATGCCTTCCGTTACGGCGGCGATGAATTCGTGGTGCTGTTGCCGCAGACTGGGAAAGATTCGGCTCTGGTTGTGGCGAAACGTTTGCGTGACAGCCTGCGCACCAGCATGTTCTGCAAAGAGGAAGGACTCAATCTGAATGTGCGGGCTTCGATGGGCGTCGCGACCTATCCGCATGATGCCAAGACGCCGCACGATATCATCCGGCAGGCCGATGAAATGATGTATCTGGTGAAGAATACTTCACGGGATAATATTGGGATCGCTCAGCGCGGGGTGATGAAGTAGCCGTAGCTAGCCACCTCTCTACAATCGGCTTAATGCGCGGTGACCTGTGTGTTTAATCTGCGGAGACTGTGGCGGGGTGGGCTACTCTTGCCGTCTTCTGGTGGGTTTCGGTTTGCAGCCACTTGCGAATCTCAGGCAGGGCCGCCCGTGCAGCTATTTCCCCGGCTCGCACCAGAGCGACGCTGTGTTCGAAGGCGTCATATTTATAGCCGTTCACATCAGGTTCGATCACCAAATCGGCCGCAGATTTCCACTGGCTGCTGTTCATCTCCTGGGCGATGGCGAAACATTGTCCGATGACATCAAAAAGATGGCGCGGGCCCTCGCCGTCGGTCCACTTGCCTTTAAGATGCACGGCCAGCACGCGTTCCGCTCCCATTTGACGCAGCGGCCGGGTGGGTACGGTGTGCGAGAGCATGCCGTCGATGAGGAAGCGTCCGCGAATCTTTACTGGCAGGAACATTCCTGGATACGCACAACTGGCGCGCACCGGGTCGATCAGCGGCCCGGAATGGAATACCACGCCCTCGCCAGTGGAGAAATCAGTTGCCGTCACGGCTAGGGGAATGCGCAGTTCTTCGAACGTCTTGACTTTCAGGAGCTGGTTCAGGAATCCGATCATGCGCTGGTTGCTGGCAAAGCCGTAGCGAGAGAGCGTCCAACGAGCAATGTGTTTGAAACGGACGCGGGCGGCGACTTCCTCAAGTTCCGCAGCCGAAATCCCGCTGCAGTAGGCGGCGCCGATGAGAGCTCCCACGCTGGTGCCAGCAATGTAGCGGATCGGGATGTTTTCTTCTTCGAGGACTTTGAGAACGCCAACGTGGGCGATGCCGCGAGCAAAGCCTCCACCCAGAGCCAGGCCGATACCAACGCTGCTTTGTCGTGAACCAAGGCTCGAAGGCTGCCCCGAAAGGCCGCGTCCAAACGCCTGCACCGAACGAATAATCTTGTCCAGACTCTTCACAGGGACCTCACATCTATCCCGGTTTTGCCCGGCTAATCGTCTATCCCAAGTTCGTCACGTTAAGCCCAACACCCCGAGCCAAACGTGCAAGTAAGATGCCAGTTCAAGACCAATCGTTTCATGGCAGCGGGGGTTGCGCCAGATTACGGATATTGGTTACCTTGAGTTGCGGGGCCGTTCGCCCGGCGGTGACTAACTCCTGTGTTTCTGATAACTTGAAAGCATGGTGCGAGAGATCTCTGCCGGCGGGGTGGTAGTGCGGCGCGCGGCGGAGGGATGGCAACTGGCGGTGATCGAGCCTCGCAAAGATCCTGCGCCGGTACTAACCGGTTCCGCTAAGAAGAAAACATCGCAAAAAATGTTACTTGCCTTGCCCAAGGGGTTGGTCGACCCCGGAGAAAAGCGTGAGCAAACGGCCGTCCGTGAGGTTGGGGAAGAAACGGGTCTGACCGCCGTTCCGGTCACGAAGCTGGGGGACACCAAGTACGCTTACGTGCGCACCTGGGGCGGGAAAGAGCGGGTTTTCAAGATTGTCAGCTTTTACCTTTTTCGTTATGAGTCCGGCGAAATCGATGAAATCGCCCCCGAGATGCGGATCGAGGTGAAGCGCGCACTATGGATTCCTTTGGAAGATGCGGTAAGAAAGCTGGCCTATCGAGGCGAGAAGGATATGGTTCGCCGGGCCCAGGCTTATCTCGCGGCTCATCCGGAGCTTTAGTTCTCGTGTGTGCCAACCCAGCTACGTCCGCTCGTCACGCACATGTGTGATATCTAACCTTGACTCCACCACGAGCGGCGTCTATGTTGAATTCAACTTGATTGAGGCGCGTGCCGCTGCCATCCTCACCCCACATCTAATGCGGCACGCGCCAGCGGTTTGCTTCCAGGCTGTTTCTTCTCTCCCCCATTCCTGGGCCGCGAATTGCTAAAAGCGATCAAGAAAGGGCAATTGCTGGAGCGGGCATTTCCACGCCGTATTTCTGTACGACGTTCTTCGAGACCGAGTAATTCCACTACCCAGCATTTGCGTTTAGAATTCAGAACGTGAAGCAGTCGATGAGAGCGAGCGCATTGTCCTGGTTTGTGCTGGCTGCGTCGCTGGCGTTTTGCTTTGGGGTATGGCGATGGGCAAATCACGTCCTGGTACCTGTTTTCACTGCAAACGCCTTGGCGCGGGGAAGACCGATTGGCAACAACTCTGACCTTTACCCAGTCTGGTTAACCTCAGGGAAAGTGCTTTTGCACGGACGAACGCCCTACACGGCGGAGCTAACCGGGGAGATCCAAGAGGGCTTTTATGGACGGCAACTCGATCCCGGAAATTCAGCCGATCCCACGGACTTGCAGGCCTTTGTCTATCCCCTCTATGTTGTGTTTCTTCTGGCCCCTTTCGTGACGTTGCCGTTCGCCACTGTGATGGAGATATTCCGTTGGGTTTTGTTGCTGTGTGCAGCCGCCAGTGTGCCCCTGTGGATGTATGCCATCGGGTTCCGTCCGGGGCGTCTTTTCACAGCCTCGGCGGTCATCCTGGCGGTGAGCAACTTCCCGGCTGTGCTCGAAGATCGGCAGCAAAACCTGAGCGCCGTGATTGTACTGCTGCTGGCGTGCTCAGTCGCCGCCACGGTGCGTCATTGGTTGATTTTAAGTGGCTTTTTGCTGGCGTTATCGACGATCAAGCCGCAACTCTCCGGAATTCTGATTGGGTGGATGCTTTTGTGGGCTTTTTCTAACTGGAAAGAACGCGGGCAGTTGGTATGGAGCTTTGGGGCTGCGCTTGTGGCACTTCTCGCCGCTGCTACAGCGATTTCTCCCCATTGGATGGAAGGATTCTGGAGTGCCGTCCGCGCCTATCGATCTTATGGGCTGGGCGCTTCCATCTTTCAGGAAATGCTTCCGCCGATTCTCGCAATTCCGGTGATCGCGATACTCCTCATGTTCATGGGAATCGTCTGTTGGAAATGGAGGAGAGCTCAGGCTGCCTCCACGCAATTTTCATGGACATTAGCTTTGCTTGTGACCGTGACGGTGACACTGACAACACAGGCCGCCCACTATCAACTTCTGCTGATACCGGCAGTCTTGGTTCTGGCGGCTTCGATCGACGCCATTCGCCGGCTGAACTTGCTGGTTCGCGCCCTGACAAAGTCCGCGTGGGCCTGCCTATTTTGGCAGTGGGGCGCGGCGTTGGGGCTGGCGCTGATTTCAATGTTCGAACCAGTTTTCCGATTGCGGGCCGTAGCAGAACTCCCGATGTATACGTTGCTGGCTTTTCCTGTTCTAATCCTGCTGGCAATTGTAGGCGTAATTCTCTCGATGCAATCAGCGGGGCGAAGCGAGTTTGCGTCGTAAACGGACTCGAAGCGAAGAAGACATTTCTAACATTGAAATGACTGGGACGCGAGTCGCTGCGGTCGGCTGCGACGCGCTGGCTGCTCTTCTCGGATGGGAGTGTTTGATCGATGAAACATATTCACAAAGTCGCTGTGTTGGGTGCGGGGACGATGGGTGCCCGCATCGCCGCTCACTTCGCGAATGCGGGTGTCGCGAGTTACTTGTTCGATATTGTTCCGCCGGACGCCGACGGGCCCGCGAGAAACAAGATCGCCGCGGCCGGGCTGGATGCAGCGAAGAAGGCCAAGCCCGCCGCGTTCATGGAGCCGTCACTCGCACGGCTGATTACCATCGGCAACTTCGACGATGACCTCAAACGGCTGGCCGACGTGGACTGGATTATCGAAGCGGTGGTCGAGAACCTCGATCTCAAGCGAGCTTTGCTAAAAAAGGTGGAAGCCATCCGCAAGCCCGGAACGATCATCACGACCAACACCAGCGGACTGCCGGTGGGAAAAATTGCCGAGGGTTTCTCCGGCGACTTTCGCCGCTCGTGGTTTGGAACGCACTTCTTCAATCCCCCTCGGTATATGCGTCTGCTCGAAATCATTCCCACGCCCGACACCGACCACGACGCGATCGAGGCGGTATCACGCTTCTGCGACATTCACCTTGGCAAGGGCATCGTTCTGGCCAAGGACACGCCGAATTTCATCGGCAACCGCATCGGGACTTTTTCTGTGCTGAATGTCATGCGGCTTATGCAGGAGATGGATCTAAGCATTGAGGATGTGGACGCGCTTACCGGGCAGGCTTTGGGATGGCCAAGATCCGCAACATTCCGCACCATTGATTTGGTTGGGCTGGATATTTTGGGGCACGTCGTTTCGAATATGACCCGTGTGGCAGCGGGCGACGCGCCCGCCCCGCTTGATGAGCGAGACGACCTCAAGCTGCCGGATTTTTACAAGCAGATGCTGGAACGTAAATGGCTCGGCGACAAAACCAAGGGTGGTTTCTACAAGAGAGTGAAGGGTGGCTCTGGCGAAGAAGATGAGCGCCTTACCCTCGATTGGAAGACGCTGGAATATCATCCGCGAAAAAAGCCTAAGTTCCCTGCCCTCGACATGGCCAAGAACGTCGAGCAGGCTGGAGCGCGGGTTCGCATGCTGTTGGGATTAGATGGGAGCGGTCCGCAGAAGAACGACAAAGCCGGTGCATTTCTGTGGGCGGCTCTGTCTGATCTTTGGACCTACTCCGCCAATCGCATTCCGGAAATTTCCGATTCGATCATTGAGATCGATCGCGCCATGCGGCTTGGCTTCAACTGGGAACTGGGGCCGTTCGAACTTTGGGATGCTGCCGGCGTCGAAGCTACGGTCGAGCGCATGAAAAAAGAAGACCGTCCGGTCGCAGCGAATGTCGAACAGCTGCTCGCCTCGGGCAAGAAAACCTGGTATCTGGACGATCCGAAGGCTGCCTCGGGCCGCGTGTATTGGGATCTGAAGGGTGGGAACTATGAGCCGGTCAAGGTCTCGAGCGGTGTCTGGTCGGTGGAAGTAGCGAAAAAGTCGAACGGAGTCGTCAAGAAAAACTCTGGAGCGTCTCTGGTTGACCTGGGCGACGGCGTGGCCTGCATCGAGTTCCATTCCAAGATGAACACGATTGGCAGCGACATCGTGCAACTCATCACGCAGACCTTAAAGCCGGGCGGCGCGGGCGATGCATTCGAAGCCTTCGTCATCACCAACGACGCGACGAACTTCTCGGTCGGCGCCAACCTGATGCTGCTGCTGATGTCCATTCAGGAAGAAGAGTGGGACGACGTGGACCTCGCGATTCGCACCTTTCAGGGTATGACTCAGGCCATCAAGTTCTCGCCAAAGCCCGTCGTGGTCGCGCCTTTTGGCCTGACTCTCGGCGGAGGCACGGAGATTTCGCTGCACGCGCCCGCTCTTCAACCTCACGCTGAGCTTTACATGGGATTGGTCGAAGTGGGAGTCGGTTTGCTTCCCGGAGCCGGCGGCTGCAAAGAGATGCTGCTGCGCGCCGTCGACAGTGCGGAGTCGATTCGGCCCGGCGGCCGAGGCGAATCGGTCGAACTGATGGAGGCCATGAAGAAAATCTTCGAGACCATCGCTACCGCGAAAGTCGCGACATCGGCCCACGAAGCGCGCGGGCTTGGATTTCTGAGGGATTCCGACAACATCACCATGAACCGCGAGCGCGTGCTGAGCGATGCGAAAGCCCGTGTGCTCGAGATGGTCCGCGCCGGATACGAGCCTCCGCAGCCGCGCACCGACATTCCCGCCCCCGGTGAAAACATCCTCGCCGCGCTGAAGATGGGCGTGCACCTGATGCGGCAAGGCGACTACATCACCGAGTACGAAGTCAAGCTAGCCACGAAAATCGCCGAAGTGCTGTGCGGCGGGAATGTGACTCCGGGAACTCCGGTGAGTGAGCAGTACATCCTCGATCTGGAGCGCGAAGGATTCAAGTCGCTGTGCGGCGAGAAGAAGACGCAAGAGCGGATTCAGTTCACGTTGAAGACGGGAAAGACGCTGCGGAATTGATCAGGTTTCGTCCCAGTTCGGCATCGAAGCAGGATTGGTGTGATGTACAACCTTGCTAACGGTAACCCCGGTCCATAACCTGCACTGGGCCCGTGGTGTAATGGGCGCACATCAGCCTGTCCAGCTGGAAGGTACGGGTTCGAATCCCGTCCGGTCCATGGCCTCCCTGGTTGGTAGGGAAGCTGCAGGGGAGCTTTTGGACGGGCGGGCTCCTCAAAGTAATGTTGACTTCTGCACGGGCGCTGCCGATAATTAACTTGATAGCTGGACAGGCTAATCCCCGGACCGGAAACGGTCCGGGTTTTGTTTTTGGGTAGGGTGGTCAGCCCCGGTGACCTGCGAGATGCCACGCACCGCCAGTTGCCGAACTTGCCGGGCGCGTGGTTCGGCGAACTCGATAAATTTCCCCGCTGGCCATGCCCAGCCACTTATCCCGAAGTGTGAAGTCTCCGAGTAATCATTAGACGGTATGCTGTTTCCCACACAACAATCATTCAATCGAAAGTCATCGATCAACGATCTAAAATAGCCTGAGGAGTTTTCCATGCGTGAAGTCATTATCGCTTCTTCCGTCCGCACGCCCGTGGGACGTGCTTTCAAAGGCACGCTCCGCGCTACTCGTCCCGACGAACTTGCCGCAGTCGCCATTAAAGGCGCGCTCGAACGCGTGCCGCAGGTTGACCCGAAAGAAATCGAAGACGTCATCCTGGGTTGTGCCATGCCAGAAGCTGAACAGGGGATGAACGTGGCCCGCATCGCTTCCCTTCGCGCTGGCTTGCCCGTTGAAGTCTCGGCGCTGACTATTAATCGTTTCTGTTCGTCCGGGCTGCAGGCGATTGCCATGGCGGCGGAGCGCATCATGAGCGGAGGGGCAGAGATCATCGTGGCTGGCGGAACCGAATCTATGTCGATGATCCCGATGGGCGGCCACAAGATTTCACCCAATCCCTGGCTCGTCGATCACTATCCCGATGCATATCTTTCCATGGGTCTGACTGCGGAGAGGCTGGCGCAGCGCTTCGGCATCACGCGCGAGGCTGCGGATGAATTCTCCTATCGCAGTCATCAAAAAGCGCTCGCCGCAATTCAAGCGGGCAAGTTTGCCGAAGAAACCGTCCCCGTGCCGGTGAGCTTCACTACACCAAACGGTTCGAAACCGAAACGCCAAGAGATCACTTTCAAAGTTGACGAGGGCCCGCGCGCGGACACTTCGCTCCAAGCACTGCTTTCGCTCAAGCCCGCATTCCACGCCAAAGGCACAGTAACCGCGGGCAACTCCTCGCAGATGTCCGATGGGGCGGCCGCGGCTGTGGTCATGTCGGCGGATCGAGCCAAACAGTTGGGCATCAAGCCGCTGCTGCGATACGTTTCATTTGCCACGGCCGGATACAAGCCCGAAGAAATGGGCCTCGGCCCAGTATTCGCCATCCCGAAAGCGCTCAAGATGGCCGGGCTCAAGCTCGCGGACATCGATGTCATCGAATTGAACGAAGCCTTCGCGGCGCAGTCTTTGGCGGTGATCCAAGAGGCCGGACTCGATCCTGAGCGCGTCAACCCGAACGGCGGGGCGGTTGCGCTGGGCCATCCTTTAGGCTGCACGGGCGCCAAGCTCACAGCTACAATCAGCCGCGAGATGAAGCGGCGCAACGCGAAGTATGGGCTGGTTACCATGTGTGTGGGCGGCGGGATGGGCGCAGCCGGGATTTTCGAGAACCTGGCTTAATCCCCGGACTACCCCAGAAAAGACACGAAAGGCCACGCCCTTCCATCCATCACCGAGACGCAGAGGCCCAAAGATTTATTCACGCGCTGCCTATAGAATTAGAGATGTTCTCTGTGTCTCCGTGCCTCTGTGGTGAAATCTGTTAGTTGAGGATTCGATCAAAAATGGCGACAACGACCGCAGTTCCGCAAACCAAGATTTCCGGCGGCAGCTTTCTTCTTGAAGATCGCAAGCCCGACGAAGTTTTCACGCCCGAAGACTTCACCGAGCAGCATCTGCTCATCGGCCAGACGGCGGAGGAGTTTGCCCTCAACGAGATCGTGCCCAACATCGAAAAGATGGAGCACAAGGACTTTTCCATCACCCGAGACCTGCTGAAAAAAGCTGGTGACCTCGGCCTTAGTTCAGCCGAGATCCCAGAAGCCTACGGCGGACTCGAGATGGATAAAGTCACCGCTGCCGTGATCGCCGACCACATTGCGAAGTACGCCGGTTTCGCGACGACCTGGGGCGGGCACACTGGCATCGGCACTCTGCCCATCGTCTATTTCGGAACCGAAGAGCAGAAGAAAAAGTACTTGCCCCGGTTGGGGGCAGGCGAGATCGTCGGCGCCTACGCTCTCTCCGAAGCTTCTTCAGGATCGGACGCGCTGAATTGCCGGGCGCGCGCTGAGCTTTCGAAAGATGGACGCCACTACATCCTCAACGGCGAGAAAATGTGGATTACCAACGCCGGCTTCGCCGACCTGTTCACCGTCTTCGCCAAAGTTGACGGAGAAAAGTTCACCGCCTTCCTGGTCGAGAAATCTTTCCCCGGATTCTCCGTCGGCGCGGAAGAGCACAAGATGGGCATCCGCGGATCGTCCACCTGCCCCATCATCCTTAACGACTGCAAAGTTCCGGCCGAGAACCTGCTCGGCGAAATTGGCAAGGGACACGTCATCGCGTTCAATATTCTCAACGTGGGCCGCTTCAAGCTCGGTGCGATGTCCGTTGGCGGAGCGCGCCTCTCGCTGGAAAACGCCATCGGTTACGCGAAGCAGCGGAAGGCGTTTGGCAAAGTGATCGCCGACTTCGGCCTGGTCCGCGAAAAGCTGGCCAACATGGCCGTTGGCATTTATACCGGAGAAGCGTTGGTCTATCGCACGGTCGGGATGATGGACGTTGCGCTCTCGGAGGTAGACAAATCGAGCCCCGATGCTGCGAAAGAAACCCGCAAAGCCATCGAGGAATATGCCGTTGAATGCTCCATCATCAAAGTCTGGGGCTCGGAGATGGTCGGCTACGTCGTCGATGAGACCGTGCAGATCTACGGCGGCTACGGCTTTGTCGAGGAGTATCCCGCCGAGCGAGGTTACCGCGATGCCCGCATCAACCGTATCTTCGAAGGCACCAACGAAATCAACCGGCTCATCATTACTGGCTTCCTGCTGAAGCGCGCGATGTCGGGCCAGTTGCCGCTGATGCCGGCAATCAAGAAGCTGATGGATGAAGTTTTGTCCGGGCCTTCGGTCGGGGAAGAATTTGAAGGCCCACTAGCCGAAGAACGCAAACTCGTAATGTCGGCCAAGAAGTTGGGCTTGTTCGTCGCGGGGGCAGCGACGCAGAAATACATGCAGGCGATTCAGGATCAGCAAGAGATCATGGGCGCGATTGCCGACATGGTAATCGAGACCTATGCGATGGAGTCCGCCGTACTGCGCGCCCAGAAGATTGTGGAACGCAATGGCGAAAGCGCCGCTTCCCTGCCCATCGCAATGACTCGCGTTTATCTTTCGCAAGCGATGGAGAAGATCGAAGCTGCAGCTAAGAAAGTGATCGCCGCCGTCGCCGACGGCGACATGCTGCGCACGCAGTTGGCAATCTTGCGCCGGCTGGCGAAACATGAACCCTTCAACACGATCGAGCTACGCCAGCAGATCGCGCAGAAAGTTATTGAGCGGGGGAAATACACCCTGGCGTAGGATCATCGGTTTTCAATTGCCGACTGGCTCCCATAGGCGCACAATTGAACCGGAATAGCGAGGATTTCTTTAATGCCCGTAGGCACATTCACGGCGGTATTGCACAAAGAAGACGAACTCTACGTTGCCGAATGTCCTGAGGTGGGCACGGTCAGCCAAGGCAAAACCGTCGAAGAGGCAGTCGCCAACCTGCAGGAAGCGACCGAACTGTACCTCGAGGAATTTCCTCTCGTGGATCACGGTCGACCGTTCGTCACCGTCTTCGAGGCCCGATTTGCCTAAGTTGCCTCGCGTCTCTGGCGCGCAGGCAATCCGCGCCATGGAAAAGCTAGGCTTCACACAGGTTCGGCAGCGTGGAAGCCACGTTGTACTCAAGCGATCGGACACCTCTCGGTCAAGGGGCTGCGTTATTCCACTGCATCCCGAATTAGCGATCGGTACACTGCGCGGCATTTTGAAGCAAGCCGGTGTATCAATCGAGCAGTTCATCGAGAAAATCTAGGCGTACCACAGCGACGCCGTTGAAACTTCGCGGGCGAGGGTGCCCGCCACAAAAGGTCAAGCGGTCTTCAGTTTCTCCATCACGCTCTGAATCAGCTCTTTCGCGTCCGTCAAATTCTTCATCACCATCTGAATGTCCATCACCGGCTTGCCGGGCCATCGCTGGCTTTGGCAATAGACCCCGTGTTGGCCGACCAGCGCCATGGCATCGGTGATCATGTCCATGGTCACCGCCAGTCGTCCCCGCGGCACGCCCATCATGGTTTCATAGTGTTCCAGTTCTTCCTGCTTCTCGTCGAATACTGGCATGGTTAGATTGTAACGCTGTCTGGCATGGCGCATAATTGTGGGGCTTTGGTGTCCAAGTCGTCGCCCGATACGTCAAACCACTAGCAATTGCTGAATGCCAAACACTCTCAGGAGAAACTCATGCGCAAACAAATTGTATTTCTGACTTCGCTGTTACTCGCATTCACCGTGCTCGCCTCATGTCAGGAAAAGAGCAAGCGTCCCAGCCCCCCCGCTCAGGCGCAATGCAGGTTTTCGGACGGCAAGACGATTACCGTCGACTATTCCAGTCCGCGTGCCAAAGGCCGCAAGGTTTTCGGGGAGTTGGTTCCTTATGGCGAGGTCTGGCGGACCGGCGCGAATGAAGCGACCACCTTCGTCACCGATACCAACCTGAGCGTCGGCGGCAAAGATGTGCCGGCGGGTAGCTACACGATCTTTACCGTCCCCAACGCCGACAAGTGGACACTGATCGTCAACAAGACGACCGGCGAGTGGGGCATCCCTTATAAGTACGAAGCGAACGAGTTGGCGCGCGTGGACATGAAAGTTTCGCCCACATCGTCGCCGGTTGAGAACTTTAGTATTGCGTTGGCTTCGATGGGTGGGAGTTGCACCATGACTATTAGTTGGGAAAACACGCAAGCGTCGGTAAACATCAGCGAGAAAAAATAACAGGCACCACCTTTAACCGCAAAGGACACGAAGGTACGCAAAGGTTCCTACCTATAGATTCCCTTTGTGTATCTTCGTGTCCTTTGTGGTTAATGAATTTGAGACGTCGGTGGCGAATCGCTGACTATTGCACCGGCTTCCACCGCAGCACCGGCTTCCGGGCGGCTGCGACTTCGTCGAGCCGCGACACGCGAGTAGTGTGAGGAGCGCCCAGCACCATCTCCGGATCTTCTTGCACTTCTTCGGCGATCGACTTCATCGCTTCGATAAACAAATCCATTTCTTCCTTGGATTCGCTCTCAGTGGGCTCGATCATGAGAGCGCCAGGGACGATCAATGGAAACGCCGTCGTGTAGGGATGGAACCCATAATCGATCAGCCGCTTGGCAATGTCCATCGTCTTCACGCCTTTTTTCGCCTGCACCTTATCGCTGAAAACCACTTCGTGCATGGTGGGCGTGGAATACGGCAAATCGTAAACGCCTTCGAGGCCCTTGCGAATGTAGTTGGCGTTCAATACCGCGTCTTCGGTGGTCTGGCGCAATCCGTCGGGGCCATTGGCGAGTGTATAAGCCAAGGCGCGGACAAACATTCCAAAGTTCCCATAGAAAGCACGCACCCGGCCGACCGACTGGGGCCGGTTGTATTCGAAGCCTAGCGTGCCGTCGGGCTTGGCGATGACCACCGGAGTCGGCAAGAACGGCTCAAGTATTTTCTTGATCGCCACTGGCCCTGAGCCAGGCCCGCCGCCGCCGTGTGGCGTCGAAAATGTCTTGTGCAAGTTCAGGTGCATCAAGTCGACACCGAAGTCTCCAGGGCGAACCTTGCCGACAAGCGCGTTCATATTCGCGCCGTCCATATACAGTAGCCCACCCTTAGCGTGCATAATGTCGGCGATCTTGTGGATCTCCTGCTCGAAAACGCCCAGCGTGTTGGGATTGGTCAGCATCAGCGCGGCGACTTCTTCGTTCATCTGCGACGCGAGAGCCGAAACGTCGACCATGCCACTAGCATTCGACTTCAGATTTTCGACCGCGTAGCCGACCATGGCGGCGGTCGCCGGGTTCGTTCCGTGGGCAGAGTCGGGAATCAGAATCTTCTTGCGCGGAGCGCCTTTCGAGTGATGGTAAGCCCGCACCAGCAGCAGGCCCGTTAACTCGCCGTGGGCGCCGGCGGCGGGTTGCAGCGTGATGGCGTCCATGCCGGTGATTTCGATCAGGCACTCGCTGAGGGTTTGCAGGATGCGCAGCGCCCCCTGCGAAATGTTCTCCGGCTGATAAGGGTGTCCGTTGGCAAGTCCTTCCAAACGCGAAACGACTTCGTTGACCCGCGGGTTGTACTTCATAGTGCAAGACCCCAGCGGATACATGCCGAGATCGATGGCATAATTCCAGGTCGAAAGCCGCGTGAAGTGGCGAATGATTTCGATCTCGCTCACCTCGGGCATATGACCAAGGTCTTTTCTTTCGCTCGCCCCTAAGAGTTTGGCTGTATCGACCTCAGGAACGTCGAGCGGAGCCAGTTTCCACGCGGCCTTGTCGGGTGAGGATTTCTCGAAGATCAGCCCTTCATTCTGATTGACGTGGCGCGTGGCTTTGGGTGTCGCGTGCTTCATCGCACCACCTCCTGAACGACGGCTGGTTCTTTGGCAGAATTGGCCAAGCGCTCGCGTTCCGCCACCGAGCTGACCGCGGCATCAATCGCGCCACGCGTGGTCATCTCCGTGCAGCACCACAGCGCGGCGTTGCCGAGCTCGGGATAAAACTTCTTCAGCGGAAGTCCGCCGACAATCTTCTGTTCCAGAAGCCGCGCGTTGATTGCGTAGGGATCTTCGCTGGTCTGCACCACGAACTCGTTGAAACGGGGCGCACCCGAGAAAAGTACCTTCGCATGTTTACCGAACTGTTGAGCCGCGTACGCGGCCTTCGCCAGGTTCTGTTTCGCCAATTCCCGCAAGCCGACCTTTCCATAGATTGTCATGAAGATGTTAGCCATTAAAGCAATCAGCGCCTGGTTGGTACAGATATTCGACGTAGCCTTCTCGCGCCGGATGTGTTGCTCCCGCGTAGCCAGAGTTAGCACGAAACCGCGCTTGCCGTTTCGGTCGGTGGTCTGCCCAACAAGGCGTCCGGGCATCTGTCGCACATATTGCTCGCGGGTGGCGATCACGCCGCAGTACGGTCCGCCGAAGCCGAGGGGCACGCCAAACGATTGCGCTTCCATCGCAACGATGTCACCTTCCCGCGGCGGCTCGACAATGCCAAGCGAAATCGCTTCCGCAATCGAAACCACGAGCAACGCACCGCGTTTGTGCGCGATGTCAGCAATGGCCGCCACGTCCTCAATGGTCCCGAAAAAATTAGGCGACTGAATAAGAACGCACGCCGTATCCGAAGTGATCGACTTTTCCAACTGATTCAAGTCCAACCGGGCGCTGTCGGTAAAGGGAAGTGTGGACAGCGGCATGCCCTGATGATGCGCGTAGGTAGCCAAAACTTCCCGATACTCAGGATGAACGCTACGCGCAATGACCACCGAATGCCGTCCAGTCAAGCGCGAAGCCATCATCGCGGCCTCGGCCGCCGCCGTCGATCCATCATACATGCTGGCGTTGGCGACTTCCATGCCGGTTAGCTCGCACATCATGGTTTGGAATTCGAAGATGGACTGCAGCGTGCCCTGCGAGATTTCCGCTTGATATGGAGTGTAGGCGGTTAGGAATTCGCCGCGGGAAATCAGCGAATCGATAATTACCGGGCGGTAGTGATAGTAAGCTCCCGCGCCGAGAAAATTGACGTAGCCATCGGCGGTTTCGCGCGAGCGCTCGCGGAACCAGTCCACGATTTCGGACTCGGCCATCTGGCGAGGGACTTTTAGATCGCGATTGAGCCGGTACTCGGCGGGAATCGGGGCGAACAGGTCATCAATGGAACGCGCGCCTATGGCTTTCAGCATGGCTTCGCGGTCGGCGGGAGATTTCGGCAAATAGCGCATAGAAATTAGATTAGATGTAACCGTTGGTCAGTTCGATTGACGACGGCTGATTTTACGGTGGTCAGCAAGCAAGTTTTCAACTGAAAACACAATCGGCACTTCTCTTATCCGCCTTCTTCGGCGACAAACTTTTCGTAGTCTGCGGCGGAGAGTAAGCCGTTCAACTCATTCGGATCTTTCAATGTGAGTTTGATCATCCAGGAGGCATGCGCATCTTTGTTGATCTTCTCCGGGGACGTGGCCAGTTCGCCGTTCACCTCAGTCACCGTGCCGGAAGCGGGAGCGTATAGGTCGGACACGGCCTTGACTGACTCGACCGAGCCAAACGTCTTGCCGGCGGCAATCTCTGCACCAGCCTTTGGCAGATCGACGAAAACGATGTCGCCGAGCGATTCCTGCGCGTGGCTCGTGATGCCGATTGTTGCGCTCTTGCCGTCGGCTTTAATCCATTCGTGTTCTTTGGTGTACTTGAAGTCGGTCGGGTAAGGCATGATTGCTTTTGGCTCCTGGCTCTTGGCTTCTAGCTTCCCGCGTGAGAACTCGTCTTTCGCCCCGCTGGGGCTTTTCTGTTCGCCACTCTTCCCACGGCTTGCGCCGTGGGCTGCATTCTTGCGCCGCTACGCGGCTTCGGCTTAAGTTTTTTTCGGACGCTTATAGAACGGTATTGGTACAACCTGCGCTTTGACGCCCTGGCTGCGGCACTCGACCTTCACTGTCGATCCCACATTAGCGAACTCGGGCGGAACATACGCCAGCGCAATATTCTTTTTCAAAAATGGTGCGTAGGATCCGCTGGTTACGTAGCCGATCTCGCGTCCGCCGTCGTTGAAAACTTTGTAGCCGTCGCGGGCGATGCCGCGTTCAATCATTTCGAGTCCCATCAGAGTCCGCTTCAGGCCTGCGGCTTTTGCTTTCTCCAACGCTGCGCGGCCGATGAAGTCTGGCTTCTCCATCTTGCAGAAGCGGTCGAGCCCCGCTTCCCATACATTGATGGTATCTGAAATCTCGTGTCCGTAGAGCGAGAGAGCGCCTTCGAGCCGCAGCGTGTTGCGCGCGCCGAGGCCGCAGGGAAGAACGCCGAATTCCTTGCCCGCTTCCAGCACTCTGTTCCAGACCATGGCGCTCGTCGCTTCGTCGGCGGGCACGTAGATTTCGAATCCATCTTCGGCCGTGTAGCCGGTGCGGGCGATCAGGATGTTCTTAAGCACGCAGACCGTGCCGCGTGTAACCCAATAAAACTTTACTCCGGCAAGATTTGCGTCGGTGAGCTTCTGCAGAAGGTTCACACCCTTGGGGCCCTGAATCGCGATCTGGGTGAAATCATCGGAGAGATTTTCTACTTTGCAGTCAAACTGGCTCGTGTTGTCGCGCACCCAGTTGAAATCTTTCTCACGCGTTCCCGCGTTGATCACAAGCAGATATTCGTCTTCGTCGAGACGATGCACGATGACGTCATCCACAAACGTTCCTTGCGGATAGAGCAGCGCCGAATATTGCGCCTGGCTGATCGCGAGCCGCGAAGCATCGTTCATCGAAATGTGCTGAACGGCAGCCAACGCCTCGGGCCCTTGCAGCCGGATATCGCCCATGTGTGAGACATCGAAGATGCCCACACCGGTGCGCACCGCGTTGTGCTCGGCGATAATGCCACCTGCCGATGGGTATTCGACCGGCATGTCCCAGCCATTGAAATCGACCATCTTCGCGCCCATCTTGCGATGGACGGGGTTGAGCGCGGTCTTGCGGATGGTCGGCGTGGTCGATTGAACAGCGGACAATGGTCCCTCGATCGGAGCTGAAACTGTTTACCCTAACATGGTGGTGGCAAAGGCATCAACCGGAGCCTCTGCGGAACCGGTCCAGCTCCACACGACGAACAAAATCCCCGCCCAAGCGGAGCTCGAGCGGGCACCCTCGGGAGTTAATCAGAGGTTTAGGACGGGCCAGCCCCCCAGCCCGGCGTGCAGATGCGCGGCACATCAGTTAGGATTGGCAAAGATCATGATCGACCTCGGCCCAGCTACGGAGGACGAGATGGTGCTCGCCTTTCTTCGGGCGGAAATTGACTCATCCCGATTTCGAGGATACTGCCAAGCCGCCTTCGCGCGTCTTGCACAAATTGGGCTCGGGCGAGGATCTCTTCTTGACAACCCCGACCTTCAGTCCGATCAACATAATGCCATCAGGAAAGATATCGTAAGGGACGGTAGGGGGTATGGTGCAGGGGGTCTTCTTTTTGTGGATTTTCCAGCGGATGTGACTTGGCGGCGTGTCAGCTTGAGGCGCGAGGACTTTGTGAAGCTGATGTATGGAAAATGGGGCGGCTGGATCAAACTCTCCGGAGGCACCCGCCGAGTAACGGACGGCGCAGCAAACATTTCTTCCGTTACCTTGGGGATGGCACAAATGGGCTGGTCCTGGCCATCGCTGCGGATTTAAAGGCCGGGAAGAAGTTCCCCGAGTTAATAGCCGCGGCGGGCGAGAACGGGGATGTAATTCTGATCGAAGGTCACTCGCGCGCAACAGCATATGCATTGGCCGGGCTGCCCGAACTGGTGGAATGCATTCTCGGAACCTCACCGACAATGCGGAACTGGGCCGCTTATTAGCCATTGTGCCGGGTGCCCCGCTCCTTGCGCTTGTTGCAAGGGACGGGAGGGTCAGCGGTCGCAGCCTTGGTTTGGGTTTTCTCTCCGCGCATGCACCCGCCCCTTGCACAAGACGCAAGGATCGCGGCACCCAAGTCTTTTGTTCTATTCGAGTAAAGTCTGGTCGCTTGGGAAAAACAGCAGGTCCCTCCACTCCGCATCTCATCCCCTTCGGGGATGAGAAGCTTCGGTCGGGATGACAGTTTGTAGGAGATGCATTTGCGACATCAAAGTCGAGTGCAGAGATCCTTCGTCGGGGGTCGTTCGCGGGCGAACGACTCAGCATTCTCAGGATGACCATCGATTCGCAGCATGGATGGAGACGCATTCAGCCCTCGTGGGCTAACGCAAAGGTGGACAGCCGCGAGATATGGAATTGTCGGGAGGGGCTAGAAGAACTCGGCGAACTGGAGGGAGCGGACTAAACGGCAGCTTAGCGGTGAGCCAGTTCCGGCTCGTGCTCCTTATTCGCTACGCTGCCTTCCGAGGGCTTTGTTTGCTATCTGCACCATAATCGGCGCGAGGCGTCTTACTTCTACCCCAATTGGCATATACGGCGATGCCGAGGACTGCGGCACCAAACATAATCCATGGGACGATGATGTTCATTTCTAGGAACCTCTCAATCTTCGATTCTGAGCTGGATTCCGTAAACTACCAACCCAAAGCCGACTAGTAGGGCAACCGCACTTGTCTCCAGCCAAAACGACGACGGTTTGAGCACGGTTTCGAGGGGGAGGAAAACAAGGATCAGGACTCCCAGTTCACAGAAGACTTCACCAGCGTACTTTCGCCGGAGTGCAACTTTGTCTCTCGCCCTCTGATCTTCTGCCTGAGCATTAGGCTGTTCCAAGATGCCTTCCGTAATGTTACTGGACAACGCTCATCTTTTACCATAGTTACCTTGACAGACCGAACATATCTTTTGCCAGTGTTCCGATTAGGGAATGCTACCGTAGATGAAATGTCTGGCAATTCGGTTGCCGAGTGCCTGATGCAGTCGATTTGCGTCGCCTGTCTTGGACGCCAGCGGCCAGAAGCGCCCTCGTTGGCCCGTTTTTTGCTCGTATTTCCTGTCTCTGGAAGCCATCTTAGGAGTCGGCCGTCGGGTAGACTGTCTTGTCCCTCAGGGCTGAAGCCCCGCATTATTGCTGGGCCCGGCGGCACGGCTGAAGCCGTGCCCTTCCCAAAACCATTATGGGTTGCCCACTAAACGCAAGGTCCCTCCACTGCGCATCTCATCCCCTTCGGGGATGGGAAGCTCCGGTCGGGATGACAGTTTGTAGAGGTGCAACTGTGACCGTCGAGCATCAAGTGCAGAGATCCTTCGTTGGGAGTCGTTCGCGAGCGAACGACTCCGCATTCTCAGGATGACCATCAATCCTCAGGATGAACGGAGATGAGTTCGTGCCTCAGGGGCTAAAGCCCGCATTCTTGCTGGGTCTGGGCGGCACGGCTGAAGCCGTGGCCTCCCCAAAACCGTTGATGCAGGGAAAAAGCAGGTTTCTCGATTTAGCGACGAGACCGTCGGTTGCGGATGATCCTGCTAGTTTCGAAATGACAAGTTGGAATTCGAATGCCGTCTCCTAATCCCAGGTCTCGAAAAGCGCGAGACCTGGGGCACCCGGGAAGCGAGGTCCCTCCACTGCGGTCCGGGATGACAGGTCTTAGTGGGATGGGCAACAGTGAAACCGCTTTAGCGTCCGGCTTTGGCGGCGCGGGACTTTGATGGTTTGCCACGCAGTAGGTGCCAGGCTTCCCGGTAGGGCGCGTATTTGCGGTTCTCGCGGTGGGGTGAGAGATGGATATGGTACTGCCCCTCGAATACGTGGGCGGGAATGATGTACCAGATGTCTAAGGGGATTATGTAAGCGGCGACGAAGTCGATCTGGTTGGGTCCGTAGGGTCCGCTCCGGGTGAACACGCAGCAGGCGTAGGTGACGCGGCGCAGGAATTTGGTTGACTTGACTTGGACGCGCGTGAAGCGTCCCTCGTGCTCGATGGCGAAGTCGTAGTGGGCCATTTCGCCCCAGGGCTTGGTGATGGACAGTCCGTGCTCGGCGGCGCGGGCCATGAAACGCAGTTCTGCCCACTCGCCCCGCTGTTTGGGGTGCTTGATGTCGATTCCTCGATTTGTCATGAAGGTGTTTTCCTGGGAAATGCTGGTTCGCGGTTGGGTTGCGGCCAATAAAAAAGCGCGGCCCCGGAGGGTCGCGCTTCAGTTAATCGATATACTTCTATTATATCAGGCTGAAATAGGTAACTATGACATGGTTTTGGAATTTATATTTCCAATGGATGCAATAAGATAGGCTAAATCGGGTACCGTTTGCCTATTGACAAGAATTTGACCAATTCGGTTAGCCACAACTCGCCTTATCGGGCAAATAGTATCGTGGCGTGGCCTCTGTAGGTTGTGCGCTGGGATTCCTGATACCCGCATTTTTCGGCGACGCGAACCGACGCAAGATTCTCGGGATGGATGATGCAAACCGTGCGCGGCGATGGAAAGTGTGCTTCGCCCCATGCCAGGACTGCACGAATGGCCTCTGTCGCATAGCCTTTGCCATGCGCTCTGGCGGCGAGCGCCCAGCCTAGTTCGGGCACGCCTTTGATGGATGGCTCAATGTCGCGTTTGAAGTCGGCAAATCCTAACTCGCCGACAAAACTGCCGGTATCTTTCTCCTCGACGGCCCAATAGCCGAGACCCATCAGTGACCAGTGTCCAGCGTAGCGCAGGAACCTTGCCCAAGTGTCCTCTTCCGAGAATGGCTTGCCTCCGATGTAGCGAGTAACGATGGGGTCGGCCCACATCGCGGCGCAAGCGCTGAAATCATCAAGCCGGTGGCCGCGGAGGGTTAACCGCTGGGTTTCGATCGCAGGAACTTCGGTCGCAGGACGAGCAATATTGGACATGAGTACCCTTCCGAGTTCAGCAAGCTATTAACGTGGCACATCACGCGTCAATTGTCGCGAGCCAGGCGCTTCGGGCGTCGAACGTGACCGGGGATAATATCAGGCCGCCACGGCCGCCTGAAACCGGGTTACAAACTCCTCGGGTTACCAACGGAACTTTCCTGAATCCGCCCGCCGCGATACAGTTCGCCCATGACTACCACCACGGCCAATCGGAAGTACCGCTGCATGCAATGCGAGATGACAGAAGAGCGTTGCGACTGCGAAAAATATTGCTGCCTCTGCCAATCGCTGATGGAAGTCCGGCTTTGCGAAGATGGCTTGTACTATTGCAAGCCCTGCCGCGAAGCGTGCAATTATAAAGTTTCGGGCGACAGTGCGGCGTCTAACTTCTAGCTCGCTGACCGTCAGGACGCCGGGCTGTGCGTCCGGGACCTGCTAACTTTCCCTGTCGAACCTACGTCTCATTTAAGGGTTAAGTAGTAGTATTCTCGTCGAGAGGAAACGGCTATGTCTTCGACCTTATCGTCGCAGGCAGTCGGGGTTGCTGGCGCGCCTGCGCCCACCACAAGTGGCGCAGTTGCGGGAATTGGCGCGGGCCGAATTGTTTCACTCGATATCATGCGTGGCCTGGTTATGGTCATTATGGCGCTCGACCATACCCGCGACTTCTTCACCAATCTGCGCTTCGAGCCCGAAAGACTGGCCCAAACCTACTACGCCTTGTTCTTCACGCGCTGGATTACTCACTTCTGCGCGCCCTTGTTTTTCTTTCTGGCGGGCACTGGTGCGTTTTTTTACGGCAGGCGCAGAACACCACAGGCGCTCACCCGCTTTTTATGGACGCGCGGACTGTGGCTGATTGTCATCGAATTCACAGTGGTCGGAACTGCCTGGACGTTTCTGTTTCCGTGGGGATTCTTTGGCGTCATCTGGGCCTTAGGCGCGTGCATGGTTTTGATGGCTGCCATTGTGCGCTTGCCTCTGCGCTGGATCGCGGTTTTCTCTGGCGTCTTGATTCTCGGCCACGATCTGCTGGATCCGGTTCGGCCGAAGCAATTCGGTGTGTTCGCCCCGCTGTGGACGATCCTGCACGTTCGAGGAGGCGTGTCGCTGCCGTTTAACGTGCGCGAGTTTGTGCCGTTTCCATTGGTCCCCTGGGTCGCCGTGATGGCGGCAGGCTATGTTTTTGGTTCGATCTATTTGCTGGAAAAAGAACGCCGGCAAAAACTCATTGCGCAAATCGGTCTCGGACTGACCATAGCGTTTGTACTTCTGCGCTTGACCAATCTGTACGGAAATCCGCCGGTCGGTTTGGGCGGAGTTTCTCAGGGTCCATGGCACATTCAGCCCACGGTTGAAAAGACGGTGATTCTTTTCTTTGATGTCGAAAAGTATCCGCCTTCGCTGCAATATCTGCTGATGACGCTGGGCCCGTCTTTGCTTTTGCTAGCGTGGCTTGACAAGAAGCTCGATCAGAAGGATGCAGGGCGACGCATTCCGCCGGCGCTGTCTCCGCTACTGACTTTCGGGCGCGTCCCGCTGTTTTTCTACATCCTGCATCTCTATCTCATTCACTCGCTCGCCGTTTTGGCGGGACTGCTGTCTCATCAGCCTGTAGCCTGGCTATTTCATGGCGGGTTCATGTTCGGCGCTCCCGACGAGTGGGGATTCAATCTCCCGTTCGTTTATCTGATGTGGATCACGGCTGTAGTCATTCTCTATTTTCCGTGTCGGTGGTATGAGGGGGTCAAGCAGCGCCGGAAGGATTGGTGGCTGAGCTACATCTGAAGTGAGGCAGTCCGTTTCGCGTTAGGCTAGATCACTACAGCTTCTTTGTACTCGCCAAACACTTTTCGCATGGTGTCGGAGATCTCGCCTACCGTGGCGTGGGCTTCCACGGCGGCAACGATATGCGGCATTAGATTTGCCCCGGAGCGGGCGGCGTCTTCGACTTTCTTAAGAGAATCGGCCCAAGGCTGAGCATCCCGTCGGGCGCGCAAGGCGCGCAGCCGTTCCACTTGCTTGCGCTCGAGGGATTCGTCGATGTGCAGGGTGGGGATGGGCTTCTCTTCTTCCACGGTAAAGCGGTTTACTCCCACCACAACAGCTTCGGCGCGGTCCACCTGTTGCTGATATTCGTAGGCGGCGTTTTGGATTTCCTGCTGGACGTAGCCGCGTTCGATGGCTTTCAGCATCCCGCCGAGAGCTTCGATCTTGTCCAGATAGTCTAGCGCCCGTTTCTCGATTTCGTTGGTCAACGTTTCGATGTAGTAAGAGCCGGCGAGCGGGTCGACGGTTTGGGGCACTCCTGATTCGTAAGCCACAATCTGTTGAGTGCGCAAGGCAACGCGAGCCGCTTGCTCGGTCGGCAGGGCGAGCGCTTCATCGTAGGAATTGGTGTGCAACGATTGCGTGCCGCCGAGAACCGCGGACATGGCCTGAATTGCGGTGCGGACAATATTGTTTTCCGGTTGCTGCGCGGTCAGCGTGGAGCCTGCCGTTTGGGTATGAAAGCGCATCATCCAGGAACGCGGATTCTTGGCCTTGAAATGCTCGCGCATGATGCGGGCCCACATGCGGCGGGCGGCGCGGAACTTGGCAACCTCTTCGAGAAAATTACTGTGTGCGTTGAAGAAGAACGAAATGCGCGGGGCGAACTTATCCACATCGAGGCCGGCGTCGATGGCGGCTTGCACGTATGCGATGCCATTGGCCAGCGTGAATGCGACTTCCTGCACCGCGGTCGACCCGGCTTCGCGCATGTGGTAGCCGGAGATGGAAATCGTGTTCCACTCGGGAACGTTTTCGTTGGTCCATGCGAACAGGTCGGTGATGATGCGCATGGCCTGCTTCGGCGGGTAGATGTACGTTCCTCGCGCGATGAATTCTTTCAGTACATCGTTCTGCACTGTGCCGGAAAGTTTGCGGATGTCGGCACCCTGACGGCGGGCGACTCCGACATAGAGCGCGAGCAGGATCGAGGCTGTGGCATTGATGGTCATCGAGGTGGAAATCTTGGTTAACTCGATGCCGTCGAACAGGCGCTGCATGTCTTCGATGGAATCGATGGCGACGCCGACTTTGCCGACTTCTCCCACGGCTAGCGGGTGGTCAGAATCGAGGCCGATTTGCGTGGGTAGGTCAAACGCGACAGAGAGACCAGTAGTTCCATTGGCTAATAAATATTTGTAGCGCTTGTTGGATTCCTCGGCGTCGCCCATGCCGGCGTACTGGCGCATAGTCCAGAGCCGTCCGCGGTGCATGGTGGCTTGCACGCCGCGGGTGTATGGATACTCGCCGGGATAGCCGACTTGCCGGTCGTAGTCCCAGGCTTCAAGATCAGCCGGGGTATAAAGCGGACGGACTGCAATGTGGGATTCGGTCTCGAGGTCTGATTTTTTCGAGGTCATGACTAGAACCATGAACCAGAAAGGACACAAAGGTTCACGAAGGAAAACAGCAACGAAGGAGGCTGTTTATTGACTAGAATTAAGATCTCCGGCGAACGCTTTCCTCTGTGAACCTTTGTGTTCTTTCTGGTTAATGCTTTTGAGCCCTCCTCCGCACTCTCCAGAATGAGCTTACGCCGAACCATCCGAATAACCCCGCAAAGCATACCGCAAGCACGGCGCGGCTGGAAGTCGCATGGCCGGTCTGATACTTTGCGTACTCGCGAAAGAAGGCGATCACTCCAATCCCCGCTAAGAATAAGAAAACAAAACCTGTCACCTCAAGCCAAAGCTGTCCGAGTACGCGACCGAAATGAGATGCGGCGGCGCGGGCGCCGCTTGTCACCGCGCCGATGCTTCGAGAGTTGCGGGCGTGCTGAGAGATTACGCGACCGGCGACCCGTGCGGCTATGCCCAGCTTTCGACCGGTGGAGACGCTCGCCATCCCCATGATTTTATCAATATTTGCCGAGCAGGGTTTCGTTTGATGGACTTCGGGGGTACAATATCGCGGGCGCAGGAGTTTGGCCCGAAGCATTGTGACCGGTCACTGCATCTAAAGAGTTAAACGCAGCCGGGTGAGTTTCGCCCCGACCAGGGGTAAACTCAAGGGCATCAGTCGGATCCTGCAAGGGGGTTACGTGGACCAGCAATTGAAGCAGTTGATGAAGGAACTGGGCGAGGCGATCAATGAGTCGCTGGCTGATTCCGAGCCCATTGCCGATGTCGTTTCCCGAATCAAAGAGGGCGGATACGATATCTTTCTGGTGCTGGAAGCCACGATCGGGGTCAGCAAGCCGGGTGAGAAGTCCAGCGAAAAGCCGTCTCTGATGACCACTGAATTCAAGATCAGCGATCAGGATCTGAAGTTCCTCAAGTCGCTGCGCATCAAGGTTGAGGACGACGCCGCGTAGGACTACGGCAGGCAAACCTGCACTAGCCATTCACGATTCCGCGAAAACTGAATTGTAGAAACGTAGCTAGCTACGTCTCTACCGCCATGCGGCGAGCGACCACGAGCGGGGAACACTCGCGCCTACACTGGCTGATATTATTGATGAACATGTATCGACCCGTACCAAAAGTGCCTGACTTCCCTACCATCGAGCGCGAGATGCTGCGCTTCTGGGAAGAGAACCGCATTTTCGACAAATTGCGCGAGCAGAATGCGCAGGGCCCGCGCTGGTCTTTTCTCGACGGACCGATCACCGCGAACAATCCCATGGGCGTGCATCACGCATGGGGACGGTCGTTGAAAGACATGTATCAGCGCTACCACGCCATGAACGGTCAGGCAGAGCGCTACCAGAACGGATTCGACTGCCAGGGATTGTGGGTCGAGGTAGAGGTAGAAAAAAGTCTTGGACTTCAGACCAAGCGCGAGATTCGCGACTATGGCATTGAGAAATTCGTTCGCGCCTGCAAGGAGCGCGTGCTTACTTATGCGGCGCGGCAGACCGAGCAGTCGATCCGTCTGGGCTATTGGTGCGATTGGGACGACCCCGAAGTTTTGATCGCGTTGCGCGATGCATTGGCTGACGGAGATCGCGTGGTCACCGTGAAGCTTCCCAGCGGGCTTACTGAAACGGCGCGAGCGAGTGAGATTGTCCGCAAACTGGGCTCGGCCGAATACGGCGGCAGTTATTTCACGTTTTCCGACGAAAACAACTACACGATCTGGGCGTTCCTCAAGAAGTGCCACGAGGAAGGTTTTATCTACCGCGGACACGATGTCATGCCATGGTGCGGCCGCTGCGGCACGGGGCTTTCGCAGATGGAAGTGGCCGAAGGCCGGCGCATCACGACGCATACTTCGGTATTCGTGCGCTTTCCGATTAAAGGCGAGGACAAGACTGCGCTGCTGGTCTGGACGACCACTCCGTGGACGCTCGCTTCTAACGTTGCGGTCGCGGTGAATCCGGAGATGACTTACCTGAAGGTCCGGCACGGCGATTGGACTTACTACGTCGCCAAGGCGAACTTCGAGCGCGACCGTATGCAGGAACTGCAGGTCGAAGGCAAGCATGAGGCTCACAAATTGCCTTCCATCCGAACCATCTTGAAGGGTAGCGGCGGAGTTGAAGTGCTGGAAGAGCTTCCGGGGACTAAGCTTTTGGGTCTCACCTACACCGGCCCGTTCGACGATCTGCCGGCGCAGAACGCTCCCGGCGGCGTCTTCCCGTACGGTCAAACCGGAGGAGGCAAGACCGCCGCTGAATCGCATCGGGTCATTGCTTGGAAAGAAATAAGCGAGGCGGAAGGTACTGGGCTGGTTCACATCGCTCCGGGTTGCGGCGCGGAGGATCAGGAACTCGGCCGGGAAAATAATCTTCCGTTCATCGCGCCGCTCGATGAGAGTTCCGTTTTCGAGGACGGATTCGGTTCGCTGACCGGACGCAATGCCAATGAAGTGTCCGACGAAGTAATTGCGGCATTGAAAACCAAAGGGCTGCTCGTCGCGCGCGAGCGCTATCCGCACGTGTACCCGCACTGCTGGCGTTGCAAGTCGGAACTGGTCTTCCGGCCGGTAGACGAGTGGTTTATCCGCATGGATTGGCGCGACCGCATCGAGCGGATCGTGCCGACCATCCGCTGGATTCCGCCCGAGGGCGAAGCGCGCGAACTGGACTGGCTGCACAATATGCGCGACTGGATGATCTCGAAGAAGCGCTTCTGGGGACTCGCGCTGCCCATATGGGTTTGCGGCGAGTGCGAACACTTCACGGTGATCGGCAGTCGCAAGGAATTGAAGGAGCGCGCGGTTGAAGGCTGGGAAACTTTCGAGGGGAATTCGCCGCACCGGCCGTATATCGATGCGGTTAAGATTCGCTGTGGGAAGTGCGGCGGCTTGTCGTCGCGTGTGGCGGACGTGGGGAATCCGTGGCTGGACGCGGGCATTGTTCCCTTCAGCACCGTGCGCTACTCGACCGATCGGGCGTATTGGGAAAAGTGGTTTCCAGCGGATCTGGTGCTCGAGAGTTTTCCGGGTCAGTTCCGCAACTGGTTTTATTCCATGCTGGCGATGAGCGCAATGATCGACGGACGGGCTCCGTTCAAGGCTCTGCTGGGACATGCTCTCGTCCGCGACGCGCGTGGCGAAGAGATGCATAAGTCGAAAGGCAACTCCATCGCTTTCGATGAAGCCGCGGAAGCGTTGGGCGCCGAAGTCATGCGCTACATTTATGCCGAGCAAAAAACCGCACAGAACCTTAATTTCCCTGACTTGCATCCCGTCGGTAACGTGGGCCAGGCCATCGATGGCGAGGCGCGGCGAAAGCTGCTGACGTTCTGGAATTGCTACAGCTTCTTCGTCAGCAACGCTCGCTCGGATGCCTGGAAGCCGGGGGCAGCGGTTCCAATCACCAATCAATTGGATCGCTGGGTGTTGAGCCGGTTGCAACGTTTGGTAGACGCAGCGCGCAACGCTTTTGACAATTTTGAGCACTATCGCTTGATCGAGGCTTTTCAACTTTTCGACGACGAGTTCTCAAACTGGTATCTGCGCCGCTCACGTCGCCGGTTTTGGGCGAACGAGGCAGATGCGTATCAGACGATCTACACGGTGCTCACAACCGTGACCCGTGTGATGGCACCGGCACTGCCGTTTCTGACGGAAGAGATTTATCAAAATCTCGTATGCTCGGTCGATCCGTCGGCTCCCGCATCTGTCCACTTAACCCATTATCCGCAGGTGGACGCTTCGCTGATCGACGAAGCGCTGGAACAGAGCATCGATGCTGTCATACGCATCAAGAACCTTGCTTTGAGCCTGCGGACGCAGAGTAAAACGAAGATCCGCACACCCCTGAGCACGTTGTACGTCCGGCCCAGAGATGCCGCTGATCGCCGTGTACTGGAAAATCCCGAGTACGCCGCGCAGATTCTGGAAGAAACGAATATCAAGCAGCTCGTTCTGATCGACGATGAGACGACCCTGGTGAAGGTGAGCTTCAAACCAGATGCCAAGAAGCTGGGCCCGCGGGCCGGAAAGTACCTCAAGGCGATTGCACAGGCTCTGAGTCAGGCTGACCCGAAGGCTGTGTCAAAGGGTGGGCCATACACGGTGCAAGTCGACGGGCAAAGCTTCGAACTGGCGCCGGATGAAATCCTTCCGTCCTACGAAGGGCCGGAGAACCTCAAGTGCATGCTGGAGCAAGGGACGTTTCTAGCGCTCGACACCACGCTCACGCCGGAACTGTTGCAGGAGGGTCTGGCCCGGGATTTCAACCGGTTGGTCCAGGATCAGCGGAAAGCCATGAACCTGAATATTTCCGACCGCATCGCGGTCAGCTATTCCGCCTCGCCCCGCATCGCTCAAGCCATCGCGGCGCACGAATCCTATCTACGCCACGAACTGCTCGCCGAGCGCCTGGAACCAAGCGCCAGCCAGAACGGCGGGGCAAAGCTCTCGCTCAGCGGCGAAGAGGTCTTCGTCACCATCACGCGGGTGTGATCCGCGAGCCTGACGGCTCCGGGATTCACCATGGACTGACGCGATATTCACCTTTCTCCGCAGGCCGCTCGTTAGTGTGGTATAACTGTTATACTCATGCGATTTCACTTCGATGAGCGTAAGAGCGGGCGGTTAAGAGCAAATCCAAAAAGAGGCATTGGGTTCGAAGAGGCACAGGAAATATTTTCGCACCCATATTACCTCGACCAGCGCTCGGATTGGCCCGAGCAGTACCGAGCAATCGGCTGGGTGGGAAAACATTTATACGCTGTCATTTTTGAGGTGCGTGAGGACGACGAGGGAGAATACTACCATCTCGTAACTCTCTGGAAAGCTACCAGGCAGGAGCACCAACTTTATGAAGAACACTCGTAAGCGAAAACCAGTGTCGGCGGAAACCATCGCCCGCCTTGCTGACCAAGGCAAGGATGTGTCCCGGTTCTTCACCAATACCGGCAAAATGATGGCTCCGATCCAGAGGGTGAACGTCGACCTGGCGTCGGGCATGCTGGAAGAACTGGATAGAGCTGCCAAGGAGTTGAATATCAGCCGTCAGGCGGTAATCAAGACGCTGATACGCCAGGCGCTCGACCAGCAGTATCTGGCAAGAGGAATCCGCCCTTCGCGTCGACGCGGGTAGAAAACGCAGGCAACTTTTCCACTGTGCTAGTATTTAGCGTTTCCCGGTGCGGAGCGGGATTTGCGGGTCGCGACAAACGCACGATGCATCCACAACGCCCGGAACTGCCATCCAAAGGCGCAGCCCGAAGCCGATGCCAATGAAAGACACGCTCGGAGTTTTATTAGCTGGTGGAGCGGGCGAGCGTCTTTATCCTCTCACTCGCGACCGCGCCAAACCCGCCGTGACCTTCGGCGGCATTTATCGCATTATCGACATCACTCTTTCGAATTGCCTTAACTCCGACCTACGGCGGGTCTACATTCTCACCCAGTACAAGGCGTTGTCGCTGAACCGGCACGTGCGCGAAGGCTGGAACATTCTTGGCCGGGAGGTAGGCGAGTTCATCGAAGTATTGCCGCCGATGAAAAGGGTCAGCGAGGAGTGGTACCAGGGGACGGCCGACGCGGTCTACCAGAACATTTATTCCATCGGCTCAGAGCAACCGCAGCACGTGCTCATTCTCTCAGGCGATCACATTTACAAGATGAACTATGGCCGGATGCTGAAACAGCACACTGATGCAGGCGCAGACGTTACTCTGGCGACTATTCAGGTTGATCCGGCGGAGGTTGCTCGCTTCGGCGTGGTGGATATTGACCGCGATCATCGCGTGAACGGGTTCGAGGAGAAACCCAAGCAAACGGATTTGCGTTCGCCTTACAATCCGGCGAAGGTTTCAGCCTCGATGGGCATTTATCTGTTCAACACCGATGTGTTGATTCCTGCGCTGCTGAAGGATGCGGAAGATCCGGAGTCCAGCCACGATTTTGGCAAAGACATTCTGCCCAAGATGGCGGACGAGTATCGCGTGTACTCCTTCGACTTCGTCGATGAGAACAAGAAAGAAGCGCTCTACTGGCGCGATGTGGGAACGCTCGAGGCTTTCTACGAAGCCAACATGGACATCACTTCGGTGTCGCCGGTGTTTAATCTGTATGACGCGGAGTGGCCCATCCGTACGCACCAGCGGCAGTACCCGCCGGCCAAATTCGTGTTCGCCGAAGCCGGACGCACCGGAACCGCGCTCGATTCCATCGTGTCCGCCGGCTGCATCGTTTCCGGAAGCACGGTAAAAAACAGCGTGCTCTCCCCCGATGTTCGCATCAATTCCTACAGTGAAATCGACGACAGCATCCTGTTTTCGCACGTCAACGTGGGCCGGCATTGCCGTGTCCGCAAGGCCATCATCGATCGCGACGTGCATATCCCCGAGGGCACGACCATCGGCTATGATCCCGAGGCCGACCGGCAGCGTTACTTCGTTACCGACAGCGGCATCACCGTGGTGACGCGGGATTATTCGTTGTTCGAGAATCCGGTCACGGTGGATTACTTCACCAGCGAGTGATTCGTCCGCGCTCCGGCCCTGCCCAAGCTGTCAAAACGGTCGAGGTCCGACTTAAAGCCGCCGCGGAAAAACTTCGATCCCGAGTGGCGTTACAGCCACTCTGGGGGCACCACGTGCGGATTATGGCAGTACTCGCGATACCTGTCAGAACAGTTATACTCATAACCCGACAATAAGTGATAAAGCGATATTTCAACCTTTAATCGACGAAGCAACTCCGCTCGTCGTGGCATCAGGTTTTCATGCTACTTCTTGCTGCGTCTTGTTCTTGTGCGTTGAAGGTGCTGTCTTCAATGGGAGAGTCGCGTGAACCCTCGTGCCGGAACCGTTGGATTCGATAACCAAATCGCCGAGAACGTGACGCACACGCTCGCGCATTCCTCTGATTCCCACTCCCGTGCCGTGAGACTGAATCTCAGCTAGTCGTTCCGGAGACATTCCGCTGCCTTGGTCTTCAACTTCTACGTGGACATTGTTCCCTTTGCGCTCAAGTCTAATCAGTGCGGTTTTGCTTCCCGAGTGACGATGAATGTTCGTCAAGCTTTCCTGAACAAGTCGGAATATGAGGAGTTCCATTTCTGAGGGAAGTCTTCCGAAGTTCTCGGGAATCTTCAGATCGATCTGCAAACTGCTGCGCTCCGCGAGACCTTGCACGTACCAACTCAGTGCCGAGGAAATACCGATTTCATCCAGCATGGGAGGGTGCAGGAGATAGGAGGTTGTGCGTATCTCTTGGGTCAGATGCCGAACCAAGCCTTCGGCATCCCCGATGTCTTTGGCAAGTTGATCGGGATTATTTTTGGCATCTTGCGCGAGCCGCGAAAGGCTCATTCCCAAAGCAGCCAAAGTCTGCCCCGCGCTGTCGTGCAGTTCGCGTGCTATGTGCCGCCGCTCCACATCCTGAGACTCCATGAGTCGCCCCGAAAGCTCACGCAGTTCCGAGTTTCTTCTCTCCAGTTCCTGAGTACGGAACTGCACTTGGGTGTCGAGTGCATCCGCCAGTGTTCGATAACGGTCTTCGCTCTCGCGCAACTCTCGCTCAATTCGTTTACGTTGGGTGATGTCCCGGGCAATTTTCGACGCTCCGATGATCTTGCCGCTGGCGTCCCGGACAGGGGAAATTGTTAGCGAAATATCGAGCGGTGTCTGGTCTTTACGCACGCGAACCGTGTCGAAGTGCTCGATTCGTTCGCCTTTCTTGATTCGTTCGATGATAACCGTTTCTTCGTTCCTGCGATTGGCCGGGATGATCAATGAAATGTGCTGACCTACCGCTTCGCGCGCGCTATAGCCAAACAATCGCTCCGCTGCCGTGTTCCAGCTGCTTATGATGCCATCCAGCGTTTTGCTGACGATGGCATCGTCAGATGAATCCACGATTGCGGCGAGTAAGCCAATAGCTTTATCCGCCTTAAGGCGTAATGCTGGCAACTCATTCAAGAGTGACTGGCTGATGCTGTCGCGAGCCTCCGGGTCATTGAGGATGCAATCCGCCAGTGCTTCATGCGTCGCCAGTAGTTTGTTGATGTCATCTTCGAAGGCGATCTCAGGATGTGCTTCAGTCCAATGGTGCGCGGCCCTGACAAACGCTAAGAACAACAGCAAGTATTGAAGACGAGCCGGACCAAACAGCCGCGCCAGCGCATCAAGACACAACAAATAGTCAGAAGTCGTCAAGAAAACATGCGCTGCCAATACAAAGATGGCATCTTCCATCTGCGTATCGGGCATCGGCATTTCAACAATGGGTGCGGGGCAGGCTGCGCACAGTGAGAGACGAGACTGAAGTTCTTGTCCGCGTGGAAAAGGCCGTCGAAGGAGTTTAACCACGTCTTCGACACTTTGAGTGCGCACAGTCGGATCGCCGGCGGGGCGCCCAAGCCCCACCAAGAAACCAACATGACGAGCAATACAGTAGCGGACTGCGCAAAAGCGCGACAGGTGGACGAAAAGACGCTCCTTAAAAACGGAGGGTAGAGGATTGTCGAGGTAAGCAGCTTGTGCGAATCCCCACAGTTTCTCGGCGATCTCGGGAGTCTCAGGTGCGAGGCGAAAGAAATTTGGAAGAACCCCGAATCGCTCCCCTACTCGCTTCTCCAGTCCCGACATCGCGTCGCCCACGCCCGATTATATGCCAATTCTGGCTGCATGACGGTATCCAGGCGACTCAGAGATGCGGTTACCTTTCCTCTCGTGCGACCGCTTTGGTGCAAAACCTGAAATGCCGAAGAGAGATTAGGTACATTGGTTACGGAAGTAACTTTGGCCTCCGATGCCGCTCAGGAATAATGGGTTGCGGGGAGACCCAACCTCCCCTACCAACCGGGGCCGATCCGCGGCAGGAGTCGAATGTCCACAGGTGTTCAGAGAACGGCGAGCCAAGACAAATCAGGGTCGGCGGGAGCTTTAGCACTGCTGAACGAGTCGGTGTTGGGAATGATCCGGGCCCAGGCCCCGCTCCCGAAAATATTGGAAACCCTGTGCACGCACGTCGAGAAGCAGCATCGCGGTCTGATCTGCTCGGTTCTCCTGCTCGATGCCGACGGAACCACTCTGCGGCACGGCGCCGCTCCCAGCCTGCCCAAAGAATACATAGAGGCGATTAACGGAGCCCAGACCGGTCCGTGCGCCGGGTCCTGCGGAACTGCTGCTTACCGAAGGCAGCCAGTCGTCGTCAGGGACATCGCCACAGATCCGCTCTGGGCAAGCTTTCGCCGGGTAGCGTTGCCTCACGGTTTGCGCGCCTGCTGGTCCACACCAATCGCTTCGCAGAATGGCGGAATCCTCGGCACCTTCGCCATCTACTACCGGGAACCTCGCACTCCAGACGTTGAGCACCTGCAACTCATCACGCATGCCACTCATCTCGCGGGCATCGCGATCGAACACGACCGCGCCCGGTCCGAGCTTCGTGCGGCCGAAGCCCGGTATCGCACTCTGGTCGAGCGCCTCCCTGCGATTACTTACGTTGCGGAACTCGGCGCCAGCGGTCCCTGGCATTATGTGAGCCCTCAGATCGAAACCATGCTCGGATTTTCGCCGGCTGAATGGCTCTCCGATCCGATGAACTGGATGAACCATATCCATTCTGAAGATCGCGAGATTGCTCTGGCAGCGGAGAAGCTGTTCCAGGAAACCCACGAGTTATTTCAGGCCGAATACCGCATGTGTGCTCGCGATGGCCGGCTGCTGTGGTTCCGCGACGAAGGTGTCCTGCTGCAGCAAACCGAGGGCGAAGGACTGCTCATGCAAGGGGTAATGTATGACATTACCGAGCGCAAGCGCCTCGAAGACCAGCTGCGCCACTCGCAGAAAATGGAAGCGGTCGGCCAGTTGGCGGGAGGCGTAGCCCATGACTTCAACAACCTGCTGATGCTGATTCAGGCGCACAATGAAAACCTGCGCGACCGGCTGGCTCCGAGTGATCCAGCTCGCAAGGATGCTCTCGAAATTGAAAATGCCGTCACCCGCGCGGCTTCCCTCACCAACCAATTGTTGGCCTTCAGCCGCAAGCAGGTACTGCGGCCCAAAGTGCTTGATCTGAAGGTGGTCCTCGGCGACGTGGCGAATATGCTGCAGCGCCTACTTGGAGAAGATATTGCACTGAGAGTCGTGTCTGCTCCCGCCCTGGGACGGGTTAAAGCAGATCCCGGCCAGATGGAGCAGGTGATCCTGAATCTGGCGGTCAACTCGCGCGATGCCATGCCAAACGGTGGAAGGCTGACCATCGAAACTCGCGACGTCGAACTCGATGAAAACAATTCGCCAAGCCATGAGGGCGCGCCGCCGGGCAAGTATGTCATGCTGGCGGTCAGTGACACTGGCGACGGAATGGACACTGAAACTCAGGCCCACATTTTTGAACCGTTCTTCACCACCAAGGCACCCGGCAAGGGCACAGGCTTGGGACTGGCGACCGTCTATGGAGTGGTCAAGCATAGTGACGGTTGGATCTGGGTCGACAGCGAGCCAGGCCGTGGAACCACATTCAAGATCTATCTTCCTCGTGTCGATGAATCTAGGGTGGAAGAATCTGGGACGAAAGATTCCGCGGCCGAAGAGTCACTGCTCAAAGAATCGACGCCTAAACAATCGCGGCCCGAGGAACTAAAAGCCCGGGAATCAAGAACAGCAGAACCGCTATCAGACAAAACTGCCCCGTCTGTCACTTCCGCCCCGAAGGGTACCGAAACCGTTCTAGTCGTGGAAGATCAGGATGGCATTCGCGAAATTGTCAGGGAGTCCCTCCGGCGCAACGGCTACAAAGTGTTAATCGCGGTCGACGGCGACGAGGCCCTGCAAATGGCCGCAAGCTATCCCAATCCGATTCACCTGCTGGTTACCGACCTGGTCATGCCGAACATCGGAGGCCGCGAACTGGCTCAACGCCTGACCCCACAGCGTCCCACGATGAAGGTCCTTTTCATGTCGGGCTACTCCGAACACTCCGCCCTGGATATCGAAGAGACCGGCTTATCGGCCACCGTTCTGCAGAAACCTTTTTCCCTGGACGCGCTGGTGCGCAATGTCCGACGCGTGCTGGATGAACCAGATCACAACCCTGCACTCAACCCGGATGCACCAAAGAAATAATCTGTGCCGATCGGCGAAAATCTGTGGCCGGTTTTCCCAAGCCCAAACTTTCGCTTCCCGTGACACTCGCATAACATATATTTAATGTGAACAATTGGCCCAGAGTGATTCGGGGCGAGAGAGAATATACGCGTGGCAACGTTCGGAGCACAACTCAAGCAGGCACGGGAAAAGCAAGGCGTCACTCTCGAGGAAATCTCTCTATCCACGAAAATTGGCACGCGCATGTTGCGCGCTCTCGAAGAAGAACATTTCGATCAACTCCCCGGCGGCATCTTTAACAAGGGTTTTATCCGCGCCTATGCGCGCTGTCTAGGCATGGATGAAGACCAGGCCATCGCCGACTACCTCGCCGCCACCGGAGCGAGCCCGTTGGCCAAGAAGTCTGAGATCAGCGAACAGGCTCCGATCCTCGATCCTCCGCCGCGAGAGGAGAACACCGCCGCAGGTCTTCCTTGGGGCATGTTCGCGGTCGTGCTACTGATCATCGCGTTGGGCTTTGCGGCGTGGGGTTTTTATTCTCGCGAGTCGGAACGGGCCAGTCGGGACACGACCATACCTGCCGCCAACTCTTCCAGCGCTTCGTCCGCCGCAGTTGCGGAACCTTCGCCGTCCGAGCAGAAGCCGGCTGCACCGGCGGATTCGCCCGCTGCCGCATCGCAAACAGTTCAACAAGCGACTGCAACTAAATCCGTGGCTGAGTCGACTCCATCTCCAGCCGCTAGCGTTCCTGCTTCAACTGCTGCGGCGGCGCAGCCGCAAGCCGCAGCCTCCGCAAACTCGTCGCTTCAACTCGTGATCACGGCGCGCGAGGATTCCTGGCTGTCGGTTTCCGTCGACGGCGAGATCGTCACCCGCGCTCTCCTGACCGCCCCGGCGCAAAAATCCATTCGTGCGCAGAATGAAATCGTCGTGCGGGCAGGCAATGTGGGCGCGCTGGATTTCGAATTCAATGGCAAGAAACTGCCAACTCAAGGCGACTACGGCGAGGCGAAAACCCTGACATTCGATGCCCACGGCCTACAACCGGCCGCTCCGCAACCTGAAGCCTCTAAACCAGACGCTCCCCCTCAGCTGCCACAGTAGGTATCCAGAGAACGATATTAAGCTTCGATCTAGGGAGAACTGACCCTAGCTCGTGTGGGGACGCGCACCCTCGGACGTCCAAACGATTGAGAAATCAACATTGCGAGCCTTATTTGTTGGGCAGCGCAGCGTTTCAGTACTAGGAATCACCTCATCAGCGCCGGGCCTGCCAACGCAGAGCAAAGCGCCAAATTGGGAAGTGAGCGATGCGAGCTTAGGCTTTTGGGTGGCGCAGCGCTTCAGCGCTGCGGTAGCGTGCTAATGAGAACCGGCTTTAGCCGCCGAGGTACTTATGGCAGCACCGCATAGAGGCAACACAGGGTGTGGCGTATACTTCATCATCGCTTCTACCTTTCAGCGACAGAGCCTTTTCCAGTCACAAAGAATGGCTGAACTCTTTGTGAAGGTGCTCTTTGACTACCGCGACCATCAGAAATATCTGGTCCATGAGTTTGTATTAATGCCCAACCACTTTCATCTGCTGATTACTCCCTTGTTCACCTTGGAAAGGGCGCTGCAATTAATAAAAGGAGGGTTCTCACACAGGGCCAAGAAAGGGTTGGGATTTGGCGGCGAGATCTGGGAGAAAAGTTTCTACGACCGGCGAGTAAGAGATGTAGAGGACTACTTTGCTTATCGCCATTACATTCGTCAGAATCTGGTGAAGACGGGCTTGGTGCGAGCAGCCGAAGAATACCCTTACAGCTCAGTTGGACCGCAGTTTCTGATGGATAAAGCCCCTCAGTGGCTAAAGCCGGTCGCATAAGAGGCTCGATCGCAGCGCTGAAAGCGCTGCGCCACCCAAAAGCGGTTCGATTTCCGATGGAACCATCGCAGATGAGATTAGCGTCGCCTTTGGATGGCGCAGGCGCGGTCTAAAGCGTACCTGAATTCCACCGCTGAAAACCCGCACAAGTCAAAAACTACTTCTTGACCTGTATTCCCAACTCTTTCAATTGCGACTCGCTCACCGGCGTCGGTGCGTCCACCATCAAGTCCACGGCGCGCGCCGTCTTCGGGAAAGGAATCACCTCGCGCAGGCTGTCCGCTCCCGCCAGGATCATCACGATGCGATCCAATCCCAGCGCGATGCCGCCATGCGGAGGCGTCCCATATTCCAGCGCCTCCAGAAAAAAGCCAAAGCGAGCGCGAGCTTCGTCATCGGTCATGCCGAGCGCATGAAAGATTTTGCTCTGAATATCCTGGCGATGAATACGAATCGAGCCCGACCCCAACTCGGTGCCGTTTAGCACCACGTCGTAAGCCAGCGCCCTCACTGAAACCGGATCTGATTCAAGCTTGTCCATGTCGTGCTCGTGCGGCGAGGTGAAGGGATGATGCGCGGCAGCCCATCGCTTGCCCTCTTCATCCCATTCGAACATCGGAAAATCGGTGACCCAGAGAAAGCGAAAGTCCCTGGCCGGATCGCCGCTCTTCTTGAAAGCACCGTGCCGGTCGGCATATTTCTGAGCCAGCGCCAGACGCAGCACGCCCGCAGCTGTGTAGACAGCATGGTCGTGCTGCTTGACCTCGGGCTTCACGCCACCTTCCGATTTGTGCTCTGCAGGCTTGCCGTCTCCAGCAACCACCACGATCAGGTCGTCGGCTTCAGCGGCGATCTCTTGACGAATTTTTTCCGCAGCCTCAGGGAAGTTTTTCTCCAGCCGCTTGAAGTCCTCAAATAACTTTGTGCCGCCTTTCGTCGTGAACAGCGGCTTGATGTCGTCACGCTCCTTGCGCGAAAGTTCGCCGACCTTGGGAATACGGATGGCAACAATGGGAAGAGTCGAACTCACAGCAAGGGTGGTGAGATTTTCCGGCGCGAACGCCGCGCGCACATCGGCCATCGCCGGCAAACGCATATCCGGCTTGTCACTGCCGTAGAGGCGTATCGCCTGGTCATAGCTCATCCTGGGGAACGGCGACTTGATCTCGTGTCCAGCGGCCTTGAACGCCGCGGTCAAAAATCCCTCGACCACTTCCCACACGCGCTCCGGTTGCGGATACGACATTTCCAAATCGATCTGGGTAAACTCCGGCTGGCGGTCAGCACGCAAGTCTTCATCGCGGAAACAGCGCACGATCTGGAAATAGCGATCGAAACCCGAAATCATCAGAATCTGCTTGAAAAGTTGCGGCGACTGCGGCAACGCGTAAAACGACCCTGGCTGCACCCGGCTGGGCACAAGATAATCGCGCGCGCCCTCGGGCGTGGATCGCGTCATGAACGGAGTTTCGATTTCGAAGAATCCCTGGCCCGACAGATAGCTGCGAATCGCGATCGCCACTTTGTGACGCAACTCGATGTTCTGCTGCATGGCATCGCGCCGCAAATCGATATAGCGATACTTCAGGCGCATTTCCTCGTTGGGCAGAACTGTGTCGCCGGGCAGAAACGGCGGCTGCTTCGATTCGTTGAGAATGCGCAGCTCTTCCGCAATGAGTTCGACTTCGCCGGTGGGAATGTTCGTGTTGAACGTGTCCGCAGTCCGCTGCTTGACCTTCCCAATCACCGCGATGACGTACTCGTTGCGCAACTGGCTGGCTTTCTCATGCGCCGCTGGATCGCGCTCTTTATTGAACACGACCTGCGTAATGCCGGAACGGTCGCGGATGTCCACAAAAATGAGGTTGCCCAAGTCGCGACGCCGGTTGACCCATCCCATGAGCACGGCCCGTTGGCCGGAGTCGAAAGCGCGCAGAGCGCCACAGCGGTGGGTGCGTTGCAGGTCGCCTAAGAAGTCGAGCAAGGTGTACCTTTCAGGTGATAAAGAATTCCAAATTATAAACGGTGGTGCTTCGATTCTGCCCGCAGCCCGATCATTTGCAGAGAAGCAAAGCGAACCCAATGAACCCGGACACACGCTCCGCAACCTTTGTGGACCTTCGTGTCCTTTGTGGTTGATGACCTTCGGCTAACGGTCCGATCGAATCTTCTGGACCAACTCTCCGCGAGGCACGGACACCTGCTCGCCGCTTTCCAGATTCTTGAGCGCGAAGGACCCAGCTTTGACTTCATTCTCGCCCACAATAAGGATCAAGCGTGCACCCAGCTTGCTCGCCGTCTCAAAAGATTTCTTCAGACGAAAAGTCTCATCGCCTAGTTCGGCAACGATGTCGTGCCGGCGCAACTCGCGCGCCAGACGAGCAGCCTCGCGATCCATGCCCGCGCCGAGCGGAGCAATATAGACGTCTGGCTTGCGCTGCACCGCATCCGCCGATTCTTTCAGCGCCAACACCAGGCGATCTTCGCCAATAGCGAACCCGATCCCGGGAGCGCTGGGCCCACCGAGCGATTCCGAAAGACCATCGTAGCGTCCACCACCAAGAATCGCATTCTGTGCACCCAAAGCCCCATGCGTAAATTCAAACGCAGTGCGACTGTAATAATCCAAGCCGCGAACCAGGCGATCGTTGAGCTGAAAATCAACTCCCACCGACTTCAAAATCTCTTGCACCTGCTCGAAATGTTTGCGGCAAGGCTCGTCGAGAAATTGGCTAATGCGCGGCAGTTTCTCGATGATGGGCTGGTCCGCCGGAACTTTGCAATCGAACACGCGTAGCGGATTGGTCACAGCGCGGCGCTGGCAATCAGTACACATTTGTCCTACAACGGGTTCGAGCGCCTTGCGCAGAGCCTCGTTATACGCGGCACGATCGCTGGGACAGCCCACTGAATTTAGTTCGAGCGTCCAGTTTTCGATGCCAAGCCGGTCGAGGAGCGTCGCCAGCAGTTCCAGAATCTCGGCGTCGCGCGCCGGCGATTCGCTGCCAGAGCTTGGCGGGCCGATGACTTCTGCGCCGATCTGATAGAACTGCCGATATCGTCCCTTCTGCGGACGCTCGCGCCGGAACTGCGGACCGATGTAGTAAAGCTTGTTGAGACCGCGATCCCAAAGCTTGTGTTCGATGTACGCGCGAACGACGCCAGCGGTGTTTTCGGGCCGAAGAGTTAGGGATTCCGGCGGCTCATATCCTGGAATTTCCATTACCTCGACGTCAACGCCATTAGCCTGAGCCAGATGGCGAACGTAAGAAGTTGGCTCTTCGGCGAAAACCAGCAGGAATTTCGGATCTCCTTCTTGAGGAAAGGCCTCCGCAAATGCCTTCCGGTACTGCTTGACGTTGTTAATCGTTGCTTGATTTATCGTGCGACGTTTGAACTCCGCCACAACTAAATGTCCGTCCAGCTCGACCACTAAGTCAGGACGAGCTCGATTTTCAAATACTCTCTCGAAAGCTGAAGTCTGAATTTGGCCTTGGTGCTTCAGCATCCAGGTGGAAAGCATGAGTGTTTCAAATCCTGACGCTTTGCCGTCAAGCCACGTATACATCTCTTTCTCAACGATGTCGGTCTCTTCACCTACGCTGCGGGAAAAAAGCTGTGTCTCCTCGAAAATCGGCGTGCGGATCTCGTGGAAGTTGTAGACGCGGAAAACGTCCCGTACCGCGGCTTCGACGAAGTTCCACAGCGCCGTGTCCGGCGGGAGAAGATCGCGCGTTCCTCGTACAGCTTTAATCATTGGCTTAAACTCTGTCATCCTGAGCCCAGCGAAGGATCTTTGTACTCGTTAGCACAACCAAAATACATCGAACTTTTCGCTTCATTCAGGATGACAACAGGCGGCTAACGCTCGTGCAAGTAGGACTCTTTATATCCCAGGTAATTATTGGCGTAGCGCATGATGCTTTCTTGATCTTTCGCTTCCAGATTGCGCCGGAATTTTCCCGGAGAGCCCATCCACAACGATCCAGGTTCGACGATCGTTTTCTCCGGAATCAGCGTGCCCGCGGCAATGATCGAGCCTGCGCCGATCCGTGCCCCATTCAAAATGATCGATCCCATCCCGATTAAACAGCGATCTTCGACCACGCAGCCGTGCAGCGTCACCGAATGGCCGACCGTGACGTATTCACCGAGAAAGACGCCGTACTGCTCTTTCATGCCGTGCAGCACGCTGCAATCCTGCACATTCGAGTGCGCGCCCACGCGAATGGAATGCACGTCGCCGCGGAGCACGGCATTCATCCAGACGCTGGCGTGTTCGCCGAGAACCACGTCGCCGATGATCTGCGCCGAATCGTCGACATAGCACGAGGCCGGAATCGTCGGCGTGATGCCCTTATAAGAACGGATCATGTTTCAGGCTGTCCCCTAGTTATGCCAAGTTGAAAAAAGAAGAAATTAAACATAACACGGGCATGGCTTTCGGGCGCAGGAGAGGCGCGCTCATCCGTGCGAATCCGTGGCCGCCTTTGCTTTGTCCTCTCTCATCTGCGAAACTGGCGACTGAACCAACCATGGGCAGAATCCACGTTCTTTCCGAATCCGTGGCCAACAAAATTGCCGCCGGCGAAGTCGTGGAGCGCCCCGCGTCCGTGGTCAAGGAACTGCTCGAAAATTCACTCGACGCAGGTTCCACGCGCATCAAGATTCAGGTCGAAGCTGGAGGCAAGAAGCTCATCCAAATTACCGATAACGGATGTGGCATGGTCCGTGACGACGCTTTGCTTGCTTTCGAACGTCACGCGACGTCGAAAATCAAGAACGCCGAAGACCTGCTCAGCGTAGCCACGCTTGGGTTTCGTGGTGAGGCTTTGCCCTCGATTGCTTCGGTATCTCGCTTGCACTTGGAGACCCGCGCTCCCGACGAGGAATCTGGCACTGTGATCGAGATCAACGGCGGCAAGATCTTTAAGGTCGAGGAAGCCGGCCTGCCGGCGGGAACTTCGATCACTATCCGCGACCTGTTTTTCAACACGCCGGCGCGCAAGAAATTCCTGAAGGCTGAGTCCACCGAGCTTTCGCATATCGCTTCGCTAGTCACGCATTACGCGTTGGCGCATCCCGACAAGCATTTCGAACTGCACTCGGCGACGAATGCCATCCTGGTTGCGCCGCCAGTGGCGGGATCGAGCGAGCGCGTGTACCAGGTCTTTGGCAGGGATGTCCTCGACCAACTCATTCCCGTGGCCGCAGTGCAACCCCTCGCGCACGTTGGCTTGCCACAGCCGCCGCCATGGCGTCGGGAAGAAGAAGAGGACGAACGGGGCCCAGTCGAACCCGGCGAGATGCGTATGCACGGCTTTGTTTCGAAGCCCGAGATTCAGAAACTCAACCGAAGTTCGATTTACGTCTTCGTGAACGGGCGGCTGATTCGCGACCGGCTCATCCAGCATGCGCTTATCGAGGCTTACCGCAACATTCTGCCGCCGACGGTCTATCCCGTGGTGCTGCTGTTCCTCGAGTTGCCCAGTGGCGAAGTGGATGTGAACGTGCATCCCTCGAAAACCGAGGTTCGTTTCCGGCAGCAATCGGTCATGCATGATTTTGTGCGCGACTCGGTGCGCGCGGCGCTCATGAAGGCGCGTCCGGTGCCGCAGTTCATGACCGAGATCAACGCGCATCCCACGGCCAGTCCCTCGCTCACGCCTGGTTCTCGGACTGATGGAACTCGTTCGGGCCCGGTGGATTCGGCCGCGTGGCGCGCGTCCTATGCTCCGGCCCAGCTGCAACCGTTCGCGCTGCAAGCGCCGGTGCCTCCGCCCATCACGGAGCGATTTCACTTTGGCGTTGATGGAATCGCAGTCGATGGCAACGCGGCTTTGTCACTGGTTCGAGCGCCGCAGATAGTTTCCGAGGTGATAGAAAACGACAGTTGCGCTCCGCCGTTGGCCGACGACTCCGAAATTGCAAACGACCTCACGCCGTCGCTGGCCTCGCTCAAGCCGCTGGGACAGATTCGCGAATCGTTCATACTCGCGGTAAATCACGAGGGCCTGTGGATCGTGGACCAGCACGTCGCCCACGAGCGCGTGCTGTTCGAAAAAGTGCTGAAGCAGCGCGCGGCGCAGAAAGTAGAAAGCCAGCGCCTGCTCATGCCTCTGGTGCTCGAACTCACGCCTGCCCAGCAAGCGGTCTTTGCCGAGATCTCCGAAGAGCTCAACCAGAACGGCTTCGAGGCTGAGCCATTTGGAGCGCGGAGCATTGCAATCAAAGTCGCTCCCGCGGGAGTCGAGGCTGCGCAGATCGAGCACATGTTGCACGAATTGCTCGATCAGTTTTCTCGCGAAGAGCAAGCTCTGAACATGGAAAAGGTTCGGGCGCGGATTGCCGCGTCCATCGCCTGCCACGCCGCCATCAAAGTCAACATGCCGTTGCAACAAAATAAAATGGAGTGGCTGCTGGCCGAGCTAGCTAAAACCGAATGCCCAATGTCCTGTCCCCACGGACGCCCGGTAGTTCTGCGATACTCGATGAAGGACATTCAAAAGGCGTTTAAAAGAATCTAAGCTGCGATACAACCCGCAAGTTCGCGCGAAAATCGAGTTAAAGTCGCAAAGATTTTGCAATTCCGCTACCTCAGCGGCCAAAGCCATCGCCGATTTGACGGCATTCACCGCAGCGCTGAAAGCGCTGCGCCACCCCAAAATCAGTGGCGACTTCGCGGCCCGACTGAAGCCGGGCCTTTCCCGTTCTTGGCAGCTGGGCAACCGCTGCAGCTTCTTTGGGGTATCCAAAAAAAACGCTCGGTTCCTCGCAAAATCTAGAAAACAAAGGACTGAAATTTTTATTGCCTCCTAGATCTATGGTTCTAAAGGTAGTTACAGGCAAAATCTTGGAAACATTGGAGTTGCGGGGTTTGTCGGCTCAGGAAAAGCTCCGGTTGCCTCGCAAAATATAGAGAACAAACGACCCAAATTTTTCTGCCTCCGGTAGTTGGAGGCAAAATATTGGAAACATGGAAGTTATGGCGATTCCGAGCCGCCCGCAGTTCCATTTGGGAACAGAGGATGTACGTCAGATTGTCAAAGATCGTATATTATCTTATAGATAATATTGGTGTTCTTATGTTATCGCAGTTGAGGTGACGAGGTCAAGGAGAAAGCGGACGGGCTGCGGAGCCGGTTCCGAATTGGGGAATTCGGGGCTTGTGCTTCTTGCATTCTTGCCTCCCACCCTTTCCGCAAAGGACGCGGAAAGAATGGGGCACCCCACGTTTATATGTGATTTAGCGGACACGTGGAATGGGTGGGCTACCCGCCAGGGAGCGGGGTACCCCAGGACCTAGTTTTCTTCCCCCAAGGCCCGGGGCACCCGGCAAAATCTTGGAAACGATGTAACGTCAGATTGTCAAAGATCATCATATTATCTTATAGATAAGATACGTGTTCTTATGTTATTGCACCTGAAATGATGAGGTCAAGGGGAAAGGGGGTCGGCTTCGGAGCCGGTTCCGAATTGGGAATTCGGGCTTGGTCGGAAATCGATACCGAGGTGGGTCAAGGGATCCTTGGGTTCGCGCTCCTTGCAGTGTTGCCTCCCACCCTTTCCGCAAAGGACGCGGAAAGAATGGGGCACCCCACATTTATATGTGATTTAGCGGACACGGGGAATGGGTGGGCCACCCGACAGTCTTTACTCCAAAGCTTGATTCAATATTCTTTGAAATAGCATCCGTAGTTCGGAACGGTTTCTCCAAGCAGCTTCAGCAGCCGTATCCCTTGAACGGATAATCGGAACGCGTAATTCGTCAGCGGAAGCTCGCGAGTCTGAACATCTACCTCATGAACCAGACCGAATCCCTGAAGACGATTGCAGATTCCATACCCTTCCTCGCGTGTATACGTGTTCTTCTCCGTCTTTTGTCCCAGTGCAAGAGCGATTTGCACCGAAAGCTCCTGCGCACGCTGGATAAAGGTGTTGGGGTGAACCTTCATTATTGCGACCACTCCGGGGTTCTGCTGCGGTTTCCAGTCGCCATCCTTATTCATGACCTGATTTACCACTCTAGGACGGTCAGATCACGTTCGTTCAATTGTTCGGTGGTCTGGATGAACGATACTAGGTCTTTGAAGTGTTCTTCACTTCTGACCGCATTGCCGATTAACTTGACGTAGCGTTCACGTTTTTTGTCGTTGAACTCCTCGGCGTCCCGGCGCATCACTATTTGAATCGCTTCTTTCAGGTCCTCAAGCTCTTCCTTGTCAACCTTTATATCCTCAATGCGGTCGAATTCATTGACGAGAAACTTCCATGTCTCCGTCATTCGTTCGCCAATAGAAATGCCTGTGAGTCTGTTGTAGATGTTCTGAAAAAGTTCCAAAGGCATCGCGGCTTTGGGCAATGCGAGTTTGCTTCCAAGGATTACAAGTTCGAGGGGCGATTTGCTCTCTTTATCCGGGTAGTAAATATTGCCGAAGACTTCTCGTGGTTTGTCAATCTCCATGCGTGCCCCCTGCCGCAATGATACAATTTCGCGCATGCAGCCGCGAAGTTCGCGGCTGGGCACAGCCTTGGTGATGCCATCGCAGTTCGCCTAAGCTGAATCGGAATTGTCTTCCGCCCAGCGAAATCGGCACTCAGCGTACGCTCATTTTCCCCCTTCGCATACTGTGAAAGGTTATTGATCTTCGCGGTGTGGTCTAATGATTTATGACTGATCTCGATCAATTGCGGCGGGAAAAGTGGCATCTGGACGGGCATCGTGTCTGCACGTTCGACGACGCTCGCTCGTTTCTTGAGTCGGTCGGGTTCTGTCTGATGTATCCCATGCGGCAGCAGGCGTTGGTGCCCACGTTCATTGGCGCGTGGGTTGGTTCGGATCAGCAGTTGCCCACATGGCAGCATGCTTTCGCCGATCCGCGAGCCCAGGAGGCCACCGAGGTGATGGTCCGTCTGTTGCGGGAGCGTGCGGCTTACGAAGCCAACCGATTCGACGAGAACAACGCTTTCCTGATTGCGGCTTCCATCTTTCCTTATTTTTATGCGCTGGTCGGAGAGCGCAATCCCAAGCAGGCGCCGAAACCGAAGCCGCACTCGGATTACTCGCAGCTGGCCTGTGATGCATTCAAGTTGATCGACCGCGAGGGTCCCATCTCAAAGCAGAAGATGCGCGATGTGTTGGGCGGCAGCGTTTCTTTCGTGGCTCTCGATCACGCGCTCGGCGAGTTGTGGTCGCGGCTGCGCATTACGCGGGTCGATTACAATCCGGCTGAAGGCGCGTTTTGGGATGTACTGTATCGGTGGTCTCCCGATGCGGTGCGCGAAGGTATAAACCTTTCGGTCGGTGAAGCGCTCTCCGCGCTGGTTTCGAAATACCTGAGCTCGGTGGTTGCCGTCGATCAGCAGGAACTGGACGCATTCTTCGGCAACTTCGTGCCGCGCTCGCGTGTGAAGGATGCCGTTAAAGCCCTGCTGGCCGCGCGCGAGTTGAGCTTCATCCGCGTGGGCAACCGCTCGCTGATTCAAATCACGCCCGCGAAAGTGGAGGCGGTTCCGCGGGTTTCGGGACCGCGTGAAAAGGCTGGTCCCCGGAGAACTTCCACGCCGCGAGCTTGATGTGCAGGTTTCCAAATCTTCTAAGCGGTGTCATCCTGAGCATAGCGGAGGATCTCTGTATTTCTATGCTGCAGGCAAAATGCGTGGATCCTTCGCTGCGCTCAGGATGACATTCTCTGAAAGCAGAGACACAACACCAGCTTTCGTTTGGAGAAAAAGCTACGCTCCCAATACGATATCCGGTCGCTCGTTGACCCTTTGGCAGCTTTCAAGTCCAAGGTAAATATGAAGAGAATCTTTGCGTTCAATATCTGTCTTATTTCAATCATCGCGGCATCGCTGGCAACTGCTCAAACCGCCTCAAGCGCTCCAGCCTCAGAAGAACCGGCGTTGCCGTATATCCCCAGCCTCGATGTTTCGGCGATGGACAAGTCCGTCGATCCCTGCGTGGATCTTTATCATTATTCGTGCGGAGGCTGGCAGAAGAAGAATCCCATTCCTCCGGACCAGACTTCTTGGAGCGTTTACGGCAAACTTTACCAGGACAATCTGATATTTCTGCGCGGCATTCTGGAGCAGTCTTCCGGGCCAAGCGCGCGTCAGCCTAATAAAGATCAGCGCGATGCGGTCACGCAAAAGATTGGCGACTTCTACGCGTCCTGCATGGACGAGAGCACCGCAGAAAAGCGCGGGGTGGCAGCGATTCAGCCACAACTGGATGCCATCGCCGGTCTTAAGTCCGCGCGGGACATGGCTTCGCTGATCGCTCGCGTGTCCCTTCCCTTTGGCCGGACTCTACTTTTTGCCGCTGGCTCAACCCAGGATCCCGACAACTCCGAACTGGAAATCGCCGATCTTGATCAGGGCGGGCTGGGATTGCCCGATCGCGATTACTACACAAAAGATGATGCCAAGTCGAAAGAGATTCGGCAGCGCTACCTGCAGCATGTGCAAAAGATCTTTGAGATGCTCGGCGACAATCCCCAAGCCGCCAAGCAGAACGCGGAAACCGTTCTGCGCATGGAAACCGCGCTGGCCAAGGCTTCCTGGACTCGCGTGGAGCGCCGCGATCCTTACAAGCTGAAGAACAAAATGAAGCTCGCAGACCTGAACACGTTGGCGCCGAACTTCGATTGGGCAACTTATTACCGCGAGCTGCAATATCCGAAGTTTGAAATCGTCAATGTGGACGCGCCGCCGTTCTATAAGCAGATGAACACGGAGCTCGCCAGCGAGGCGCTGGAAAACTGGAAGAACTACTTCCGCTTCCATGTGGCCGATCAGTATGCTCCATTTCTGTCGTCAAGTTTCGTGCAGGAGAATTTTGAGTTTTACCGCAAGTATCTTCGCGGCGCGAAAGAGATGCAGCCGCGCTGGAAGCGCTGCGTACAATACGCCGACTACAATCTGGGTGAGGCGCTGGGACAGGTTTACGTGCGCCGGGTGTTTTCGCCGGAACTGAAGGCGAGCACACTGGATATGGTGGACCGCATTGAAAAGGCGATGGGAGAGCGCATTCGCCAGCTCGACTGGATGAGTCCAGAGACCAAGCAACAGGCCTTGGCCAAGCTGGCGGCCATTCGCAACAAGATCGGCTATCCCGACAAGTGGCGCGACTACAGCTCGGTGAAGATTGTTGCTGACGACTTTGCTGGGAACATCCAGCGGACTGGCGAGTTCGAACTGCATCGCGATATCAACAAGATCGGCAAGCCCGTCGACCACGGCGAGTGGGAAATCTCCCCGGCCACAGTCGACGCCTATTACAGCGCGCAGATGAATGACATCAACTTCCCGGCAGGCGTGCTACAGCCACCGCTTTACGACCCCAAAATGGATGACGCTCCAAACTACGGCGACACCGGCGGCACGATCGGTCACGAGTTGACGCATGGCTTTGACGATCAAGGAAGCCAGTTCGATGCCCAGGGAAATCTGAAAAACTGGTGGACCAAAGGTGACCGCGAAAAATTCGACACGCGCACCAAGTGCGTTGCCGATCAATACTCGCAATACGTCATGGTCGATGACGTTCACGTTAACGGCGAACTCACCCTGGGTGAAAACGTCGCCGATCTGGGTGGCGAAATTCTTGCTTTCATGGCCTGGAAAGATGCGACCAAAGATAAGACGCTTCATTCGATCGACGACCTCACTCCCGAGCAGCGCTTCTTCGTTGGCTTTGCGCAATGGGATTGTGCCAACATGCGCGACGAAAGCCTGCGCGTGCAAGCTATGACCGATCCGCATTCTCCGCCGCAGTACCGCATCAACGGGGTGGTGGTTAATATGCCTGAGTTTGCGCACGCCTTCTCGTGCAAAGCGGGGCAGCCCATGGTGAATCCGCCGGAGAAAGTTTGCAAGGTTTGGTAAGTGCGGGCGCGGGCTTACGTTTACGCCTCCCACCCTTTCGCAAAGAACAGAAAGGATGGGGCACCCCCAGTGTTGGGCTCCGCTAACCTTACCAGCCTTGAACCTGCACGTTCACTTCATACGTGAGATTGTCGGGATTCGAGACCGGAATCGTGAGGGTCAGATGACTGTTGGCCAGCACGCGGACGGGAAACGTGACCGCGAGCGGGCCAGCATTGGTTTGCGTGCCTGTGGTTCCTCCGTAAGCTTGTAACGGCTGAAGCCAGGGGCCGTTGGATTGGGCGAGAGAGCATTTCTTTGGTGTGCCGTTCTCATTCCACGGGCAGAGTCCGTCGCCCAACTGCTCGGTTCCTACGTTGTCCGTCCAAGTGAAGTAGGGGCTGACGATATCTTTGACGCCCGCAGAGGACGTCCCCGACAGCGAATAATAAATCGTGATCAGGTAGCTCCGGTCGGTGGTCGGTGGCGTCAGCAGATCCGTGGTGCTGAGAGCCGTGGTGCCGGTAAAGCTCTGACTGAAGACTTCGTGGATGGTTCCGGCCTGCAGCGGTGCGACGGCCAGTGTGACAACTGCAAGTAATAACGCGAATCTGCGAAACATGAAGCCCCTTTTCTGCTCTGAAGATGATTTGTTAGGTAGGCCCGAAGCTACAACCGATGTCTCGCCCTCACAAGCCCCCTAAAGTAGCACCCTCTTTCGCAGTTGGGCATCGCTCCTGCAAATGCGCAAAGATAGTCCCGGTTGACGGGCAGGCCTGAGACAGTTGGATCAATTCGGGGTGTCAAACATGAAAGGCCGGAGCCGCGTCTTTGCCGACGCGGGCATTCCGGCCATGGTTTCGACTCATCGACCGCTGAGGGATAGGAGCGCGATCTGCTGCCCGGGCGAATACTTCGCCAGTTGAATTTCGACGGGTGATTTCATCGTTTCCCATCCGACTTCACTTCCTGCTACCCACATCTGAGTCAGGAAATATTGACCGGCGTACCGGTTGAAGACCAACTTGGTTGAACTCGCTACATCTCTGGATTGCAGGGAATTGGTCCCGATGTAGGACAGGGTTCGCCCGCTCTGGTTCTGCAGGGCCACGGCATGCGGAAACCGAGGCAAGGGCTTGAGACTGTATTCCCCGGCCGGGAACGTCTGCCCGCCAATTTCGAAGTTGAATGGGACATTGACTCTGATCCCGGATTGGGCATACCCCAAACCGACTGCCAGCATTAAGAACATAGCCAGCATCACCGTTTTTTGCAGAATGCAACCAACATGTCTTTTCATGCGACCTCCTGGTGCTCGTGGGGCGACCGGCAGAAACCGCCAGTCGTGAGGTGAAGTCGAAGAACCGTGACATACCTTAACAGCTGTCACTGTTCCAATTCGGTTCGGGCGCGGTAGGCTGCGCCGTTGTCCATGTCATCGGCGGCTGCGGGGCAAACTTTAGGACGCGTCCTCGCTCGCAATAACAGAGACTCGTCCCTTAGAAAACCAATGACTTGGGCGTCCGGCGGGGTCTCCTGATGGCGCGACTCTTTCTAAGCAGCTTGTAATCCGTACCGAAGTGGTACTTATCGCTCACGTCGGAGGTGCCTTACGATTGAGGCGATTCCAACCAGCGATATGGACTATGCCAATCGGCGACGACTGGAGGACTGAATGAGGTTCGCTTGGTTCTGCTACGCATTGGTGATTTTCGCCCAGACCATGATGTTGGCCCAAACGAACCCTGTACCATTTGTGAATCAAATTCTGGATCCGGTCAGCATCCAGCCTGGGGGCAAAGAGTTCGTCTTGACCGTGAACGGCACGGGTTTTGCATCCACGGCAGTGATCAACTGGAATGGATCGCCGATTCTCACCAGCGTAGAGTCCGCCAGCCGGTTGAAGGCAAGAATCTCCGCCGCCAAGATCAAGAAAGTCGGCACCGCATCCATCACGGTGACGAATCCGGCGCCGGGTGGAGGAACGTCCAACGTGGTTTATCTGCCAATCCGGCAGCCTTTTTCCACGGTGGCCATGGCCACCAGTTCGCCCTTTGGTGGAACCGGGCTCACCGTCGGCGATTTCAACAACGATGGCAAGCTTGACATCGCTGAGGGGGAAGACTACCCAAATCAGTTTATCTATGTTTTGCTGGGCACTGGAGCGGGTGGGTTTGGGGCCCCGTTCTCTACTCCATCGCCCTTCTATCACCAAAACTCCATGCTGGCGGCGGATTTCAACGGTGACGGGTGGCTCGATCTGGCAGTCTCCGAGGTGGGGAACGAGATTGGCATCTTCCTCGGAAAAGGGGACGGTACGTTCGGCGGAGGCAGCACTCTGACGAACCCGTCTAGCGTACCCGGCTTTATGGCCGCCGCCGACTTCAATGGCGACGGCAAGCTGGATCTGTACGCGGCAAGCGAGTACTACCCGTCGGAGTTCGTGATCTACCTGGGCAACGGCGATGGCACGTTCCAAGCCACGCAGCCGGTAAATACTTCCAGCAATTACGGTGGCGCCGCCGTCGGCGACTTCAACGGCGATGGTTTTCTTGACCTGGCGTTGGGGGCTGGGGAAGGTTCCATCAACATTTTCCTGGGAAATGGGGACGGTACTTTCCAACCACCGGTTAACTATCAAGCTGGGTACGGAGGGGTTTCCGTGACCGCTGCCGACATGAACGGCGATGGGAAGCTTGACCTTGTCAGCTACAGCCAGGCCGGCGTGGCCATCCTCCTGGGAAAAGGCGATGGCACATTCACTTTGGCCGGTAATGTCGAATACGCATCGGAAACAGAAACCTTCAACGACATCAAAGTCGGCGACTTCAACGGTGACGGTTTTCCAGACATCGCAGTCTTTTATCCGATTTATTCGGGGCCCGATGAAGTTGCATTGTTCCTTGGCAACGGCGATGGCACGCTGCAGAACCCGCTTTCGTTCACCAGTTTGTATACCGTATCGGCCGGCCTAGGATTTGGCATGGGCGACTTCAATGGTTACGGCCTGCTTGACCTGGTTACAAACGATGGCACACTGTACTTGCAGGTGCCAGTTACTGCCTCTCCTCTATCTCTCGAATTTGGCGACCAGACGGTCGGGACTGCAAGCACCCCACAGACCGTCACCGTCACAAACCTCCAGCCCTCCCCGCTAAAGATAAGGGGGATCGGTATTGGCGGATCAAACTATAACGATTTCTCAGAGACCAACAAATGCGGTACGAGCCTGCCGGCGCATGGCAGTTGCCAAGCACAAGTCACTTTCTCCCCACAAGCAACCGGGGATCTCTACGCTTCTTTGAATGTCAACTACCAGGGCTCGGGCAGCTCACTATCTGTGCCATTGAGCGGAACCGGAGTGACGACGACAGTCACGATAACCCCATCAAGCTTGCGCTTTCCGACGCAGTTGATTGGCACCGTCAGTGCACCCCAGGCCGCCACTTTGACGAATACGGGCACGGGGCCAGTAACGATTTCATCGATCTCAACTAAGGGCCCATTCACCCAGACCAACGATTGTCCTTCCAGCCTGCCGGCAGGCACGAAGTGCGACATCTTCGTTAGCTTCGCGCCTTCGATGAAGGGTGAAGCGAAGGGTACACTTTCCGTCAGCGACGATGCTAAGCGAAGTCCACAGATCGTCTCGCTCGCGGGAACTGGCACCGTGGTCACATTCTCACCTGAGGGCGTGAACTTCGGCGATCAGAAGGTCGGTACTTCCAGTTCTCCGGCCACGGTCGAACTGTTTAACAAAGAGGGGACCACCCTTTCGATCACGCAGATCACTATAGGAGGAACAAACTCCGGCGATTTCGCGCAGAAAAACAACTGCGGACAAAGCGTCTCGGCTCACGGTCACTGCACGATTACGGTCACATTCAAACCCACGGCCACCGGGCAACGGTCGGCGTATGTTTCTGTCACTGACGATGGAGGCGGCAGCCCGCAGTCGGTACCACTGGCTGGCACGGGAACTTAGTCGATCATCCCTGTACCTGCCGGGGTCGGTGATCTTCAATGGCCCGTAATTCACGCTTGAACTGCAGGTGCCGGTCGCGGCGTTAAAGGTCTGCGTGACTCCGGGAGTTCCCGGAACCGTAGGAATAAGGTAACCTCCGCCTCCGCCAAACTGATTGCCCGTAACATTCAGCAGCGCCAACGAGACCGGATCGATCCCGGGTAGGGTAACGGCAGGACAGCCGGCAACCGCGGGACTGCTGAAAACAGACGCAAGGTTTGCCGCCGAGCGGTTCGTCGGCAGGATCAGCCAAAACGCCCGCCAGAATGGAAGATCCGGCAATCACGCTGGTAAATCTTGCCCGTCGCTGCGTGTACAATTCATAGCTCGCAATGAACGACCATTCTCAGCGCAAACTCATCATCGCGATCGACGGACCTGCGGGCGTGGGCAAGAGCACCATCGCCTCCCGCTTGGCCCGCAAGCTCGGCTATGCCAACCTGGAAAGCGGAGCCATGTATCGTGCCCTCGCGTTGAAGGCAATCGAATGGGATATTTCTTTCGACGACGAAGCCGCGCTGACCAAGCTGGCCCACGATTCGCGCATCCAGTTGGAGCCGACCTCGAGCGGCACTCGCGTTTTGCTCGACGGAAAAGATGTAACCCAGCGCGTCCGTGAAACCGATGTCACCGCCGGAGCCTCGCGGGTTTCCATTCATCCCAAAGTGCGCGAGTGGATGGTCGCCCGCCAGCAAGAACTGGGAGCCGGAGGCGGCGTAGTCATGGAAGGCCGCGACATCGGAACCAAAGTTTTTCCCAACGCCGACGTGAAGATCTTTCTCGATGCCGACCCGGTAGTCCGCGAGCAACGCCGCTTGCAGCAACAGAATTTGCGCGGAACCGCCGCTGAAGCTACCTCCGCCGAACTGCGCGAACGCGACCGCCGCGATCGCACCCGCGCAGCTTCGCCCCTGGCGCCCGCCGCAGACGCAACCATCATCGATTCCACCAGCTTGTCAGAAGACGAAGTGCTGAGCCGTGTAGAAGAGTTGGTCCAACAAAAAATGTAACTCGGAGTAGTGTGAGTACGGGGCAGCGAATGCGCCACTGAGATTCCTCGCTCGCTCGGAATGACAACATGTAATAAAGGTGACGCCTCGACGAGCGGGACGCCCGTCGCTCCATTGTTTGCGAAGGACGAAAGTGCAGAGTTTTTCATCTTTTATTAACGCGCCAAACATTGACTTCCCTACCCAACCGACGCATAATCCTTGGCGCGCGCGTGGGAGGATTTTATGAAGCGCTCTCTCCGGCCTCGCAAGACCGCCACCCTTCCCGAGTCAATCCAACGACAACTCAATATGTATGCTCTCGCGGCCAGTGCGGCTGGAGTTGGAATCCTGGCCTTGGCCCTGCCCGCCGAAGCCGAGATCGTTTACACGCCAGCCCACCACAAAATTACCCATGGTGGCAGTTTCAAGATCGATCTCAACCATGACGGCATCACCGATTTCACACTAATAAACACCTTCTCAACCACCACTTCTACTTTTCGTTCGAATCTCTCGATAAGGCCCGCGGCAGGCAATGGCGCCGAAGGTTGGACGGGCGGCAGACCGTTCGCCTCTGCCCTCAAGCTTGGCGCCGCGATTGGTCCAGCCGACTACTTCCCCGGAAAACAGATGGCTTCTGTCAACGTCGGCCCGGCAGCCGTGTACTACGTGGGGAGTTGGGTGAACGTGAAGAACCGTTATGTGGGGCTGCGCTTCAAGGTCAAAGGGAAAATCCATTACGGATGGGCCCGGCTTAGTGTTCAAGTGCAGAATCATACCGTCGTCGGAACTTTGACCGGCTATGCCTACGAAACCGTGGCGGGAAAGCCGATCAAGGCCGGCCAAATCAAAGATGAAGACGATGCCGTCATCCAACCCGCGAGCCTTGGTCACTTAGCACGGGGCGCGAGCGCGCTGTCGGCTTGGCGCGGCAAAGAGCGCATGTAAGGGTTCCGCCGCAGGCGCAACGCCGCTGCCGTCGTTACCGTCGCGTTCCGGTTCAAGAGGTGCTTTATGCGATCCGAGAAACGGTTATCCACCTGGACTCGCCAACTGGCCATCCTTTCGATCCTTCTGACATTGACGCCTGCAGTCTGGGCGGGTGCCAAATACAAAGTGCTCTATAGCTTCAAAGGCGGAGATGACGGAATTGATCCGCATGGCAACCTGGTCTTTGACAGGGCGGGAAATCTCTATGGCACCACTGCCCAAGGCGGCGGCACCAGTGCTTGCCACGGCCAGTACCAGGGCTGCGGCATCGTCTTTCAATTGGTACCCCAGTCTGGCGGACATTGGAAAGAGAACGTGCTCTACAGCTTTGCCAGCGGATCAACCGGAGGCGTCGGCTTAGAGGGCAACCTCGCTCTCGACGCGGCGGGAAATGTTTACGGCACCGCGTATTGGGGTGGCAGCGATTTTCAGGGTACGGTGTTCGAATTGACGCCCGGCTCCGGCGGCTGGACCGAGAAAGACATCTACGCGTTTTGCCCGTCAGGATGCGACGACGGAGGGTCTCCTGGTTCAGGCGTGATCTTCGATGACGCCGGCAATTTATACGGAACCGCGACCGCAGGCGGCACCGACGGCGGCGGTGGTGTGATTTTCAAATTGACCCCTGACAGTGAAACCTGGACCGAGAGCGTACTTTTCAGCTTCTGTCCCTACAACACCTGTAGCGACGGATGGTACCCGTGGGGATTAACCAGAACCGCGAGCGGCGACCTGTACAGTGCAACCACTTATGGCGGCAATTATTTCTGGCCGTGCGTCCCCGGCGATGGCTGCGGGGCGATCTTCAAGTTCAGCCCCAAGTCTGGCAACTACTCCGTTTTGCATCGCTTTGATGGGCGCGACGGCGCCTTTCCCAATTCTGGTGTCGTCCTGGACAATCAGGGTGATGTCTACGGTACGACCGCCAGCGACGGAGCTTTTGGATGCGGCACGGTATTCGAGCTATCTCCCAAGGCTAAAGGCGGTTGGACGTACGACGTGCGGTACAATCCACGCGCCACCTCGAGCGTCGGCTCGCTGGCGATCGACTCGGCAGGCAATCTCTACGTCGCGAGTTCCGGAGCCTGTCAAAATCAAACCGGTGGCGAAATATTCAAGCTGACGCATAGCGCCAACAGGCATTGGCAATACACTGCTATCCACACATTCGGCAGCGGGGTACTGCCGAGCAGCGGCCTGATCTTCGATAAGCAGGGCAATCTCTATGGAACCGCCGCGAGCGGAGGGGCTAACGGCTACGGCTTCGTCTTTGAGATCACTCCGTAAGTCGACATATGTGACGTAATGGTGAGCCAGCTCTACGCGCCCCTCCTATGCCGCCCGCTTACCCTGTTCCCTCCTGCACTGTGGCTGGCTCCGCGAATAGCCTGCGCAATCCTCTGTACTTACTTCAAGCCCCGGCAGTCATCGAGGAACTTCAGCGCTGGGCAGTGCCCGCAGCTACCCCGTACGTGACGTATGCGAGAACCAGCAGCTCTTCGCCGCCGTTGACCACCACGACTTTAAAGGGATTGCTATTTTGGCCAATCGCCCTTAGGTGAACTGTGCCCGTACAGTTCGACGCAATCGCGTAAACTACCGACAATCGTTAACCCCGGGATGATATCGCCAGCGGCGCTCTCCGTCGCAGTGCCACTGATTTTTCCGTCCCCATCCAAGTTTATCTGGCCCACGAAGGCTCGGGCCTCGGTGCCTGACGCCCCGCCGCTATGTTGCCACGCGTAGCTACCCTTGACACCAGCATTCGAGCAAATGGCATTGCCCTGAGGCTCTGCGTTGTCACGCCCTTGTGTGCCCGGCCCTCCCTGCCACACCAACTTCTTCAGACACTTTTCTCAATACGGGACAAATGCAAAAGAAAGACTCGTCCGGCACAGACATGCGAACCCACGCAGTGTTATAAGAAGCTATCTCCCGTCGAGTCTGGACTCACCTTCGTCCGTATTGATTGCAGGTGACGTCCGATGCCGCGCTGTTTTTATCGTGCTACGCTCATCTTCTTCTTACTCGCCATTCCTGCGTCCGCGCAGGACACCGGAGCGATTCGCGGCACAGTCAGCGATTCCTCGGGCCGCCGCATTGTCGACGCATCCATCGCTCTCGTCGATTCCTCCCAGGGCTTCACCTACTTCGTCACCAGCGATGCCGAGGGAAAATTCGTCTTCGAATTCCTGCCGCCGGGCGATTACCTGGCGCGTGCCGTCGCCCCAGACATGTCCCCGCAAATCACTCCCAGACTCCACGTAAACGCCGGCGGTACCACCCAACTCGAGTTCACGCTGCAGGTCGGCGGGGCCAAAGAAATGGTCACGGTTTCCGGCGACCCTCCCTTAGTCGAAACCCAATCCAACGCCGTTTCGTCGATGGTCGACAAACGCGCGATTGAAGAATTGCCGCTCGACGGACGCCGCTTCACCGACCTCGCCCTTTTAGTCCCCGGAGTGACGCAAGACCCGCGCGGGCTGACTTCGGGTTCGAATGGCGACTTGGCCTTTGGCGGCATTCGCGGATATCAATCCAGCTACTTGGTCGACGGCGCCGACAACAACAACGCCTTCTTCGCCCAGGCTCGCGGCCGCTATCGCTCGCCTTACCAGTTCTCTGACGAAGTTGTCGAAGAGTTCCGCGTCTCGTCGAATACCTACGGCGCCGACTTGGGACGAGCCGGCGGCGCAGTCATCAACGTGATCACGAAATCCGGATCGAATCAGCTTCACGGGACTGACTTTTATTTCATTCGAGACAGCGCCTTCGGCGCGACCCAACCCGACCTCGATTTCAAGCCGCACTCCCAGCAACAGCAATTCGGTTTCACCCTGGGCGGTCCGCTTCACCGCAATCGTATCTTCTTTTATGGCGGACTCGACCAGCACATCTTTCACGTGCCCGCGGTAGTCCGCTTTCTGGATGGAAGCGCGCAAGTCGTCCCGCAAGCCGGCCAGGAACCATTGCACGCCGGCGACTACGAATCCAGCGATCAGGCAATCGTCTTCGCCGCGGCCGCGCAGCTGTCCACGCTCGCCGGTCAGTTCCCGTCCACGATGTCGGGTAACGCTGGCTTCTTCAAGTTGGATTTCACCCTCACGCCGCATGAAACACTTTCCACGCGCCTGAGCACCTCGCGCTACTCCGGGCTGAACAATGTTTTCCTCGATCCCTCCAGCCCGCTCACCACCAACGCCATCAGCGAAAACGGTCAGGAACAAGTAAACACCGAAACCGGATCAGCCGCGCTGACCAGCACCCTTTCCTGGCGGTTGATCAGCCATTTGCGTGCCCAGTTCTCCCGAGATCTGCAGCAATCCAACACCAATAGCACCGATTCTCTGACCGTAGTCCGCAGCATCATCGACGGCTTCGGACGCTCCAATATTCTGCCGCGCCAAACGCGCGAGCATCGCCTCCAGCTGGCCGAGACGATCAGCCTGGAAGGCAAGCGAAACTCGTGGAAGCTTGGCGGCGACGCGTTGCTAACCTGGATCTACAACTATTTCCCGGCGCAGTCCGGCGGAGAATACATTTTCGATCAGATTAAAGTCGATCCGTTTACCTTCGAACCCCAGGAAGCAGGCTTGCAGCTCACCCCGCTACGCGCCTACGCTCACGACGTTCCGAAATACTACATTCAGAATTTCGGGTCGCAATCCAGCCATCCCGACACCAATGAATATTCCGGATTCCTTCAGGACACGATCCGCGCCACCAGTCACCTTGCCATCAGCCTCGGCGCGCGTTACGATCTGCAAACTTTCACCAAGAAAGGATTACTAACCAATCCGCTGTGGCCGGATTCCGGCAAGGTACCTTACAACCCCAACAACTACGCCCCGCGCGTGGGCCTGGCATACTCGCTCGGGAATGAGCACCCGCTGGTAGTGCGCGCCGGCTACGGCTGGTTCTACACGCGCGTTCCGCAGATTTACACTTCCACCGTCGTCACCGACAACGGATACGGCTCTGCCAATCTGTTCCTGGAGAATTCCAACTACTACGATCACCAAGTCTTCCCGCAATATCCAAACCCGTTGGTGAACTGCCCGCTCACCGCGACTTCGTGCACCTTGCCTTCGAGCCTGGAGCAATACGCGCAAGCCGGAGTCTCCGCCTTCTCCCCCAACTTCAAGACGCCGAAAGTTGAGCAAGCCAGCCTCGGCCTCGAGCGAGAGGTGGCCCACCGTTTAGCCGTCGGCGTCTCTTACATGTACGTGCACGGAGTCGATCTCATCCGCGCCCGCGACGTGAACCTGCCGCCGCCGGTGAACGTCGAGTATCCGGTTTACGACAGCACGGGCACCAACTTCCTCGGCACGTACTACAACGTGCAGTCGTTTTCCACCTGGCAGTTGACTTCCTCTTTCACCTGCCCGTATCCGCCGTGCATCAATCCCCTCGCCCGCCCCATCCCGCAACTCGGCGCGATTGACGTCTTCGAGAGTGCCGCGTCCAGCACCTACAACGGAATGACCGTTTCCATTCACCGCCAAATGACCACCGGGCTCTACTTCCGCGTCGCCTACACCTTCGCCAAAGCCATCGATGATGGCCAGGATGCATTAGTCGCCGGCGTGCCCGCCGTGGTGCAGAATTCCTATGACACCGCCGCCGAACGAGGCCTAAGCGTCACCGACCAGCGTCACCGTCTCATGTTCGCTTGGATCGCCGACCCCAAACCCTTCGGCCGCGAACAGCCTGTGATGGCGAAGATCCTCAACGACTGGAAGCTGGCCGGAGTGGTCACCTTCGGCAGCGGACGCCCTGAGAACGTAATGGTCTCCGGCGATCCCAATCAAGACGACAACGATACCAACGACCGCCTTCCCGGCGCAGGCCGCGATTCGTTCATCGGACCCGACTACGCCACCACCGACCTGCGCTTGACCCGCCGCTTGTTTATGCGTGAACGCCTGAAGCTGGACTTGATCCTCGAATCCTTCAACCTGCTCAACCGCGACAACAAGCGCGTCCTGATCACCGAAAACGGCCTGGAAACCGACACCGCCTACTTCGAAAAAGTAAGCAACGAAATCGGAGTCAATTACTACCCCGGCCACTTCCAGATTCCAAGTAACCCACTGCAACCCACCAGCTCTTTTTCTCCCAGGCAGGTGCAACTGGCCCTAAAGATGACTTTCTGACAGGATGGCTAATATAAGACAAACGTGATTCCGAAATCCGGCAGCCGCGCGACGCAAGTTGACCCGGTTACTAAAGTCCCAAAATGGACCCAAAAAATGCGCTCCGGCGTTTGACGCTGCTCTCCTTTACTCTTTACACTCAGACTGTACGCCGGTGGCTTGGGGGCTGACCGAATTGGGCACGGCTCCGATCCGCGGGCTGACAGCGAAAGGCAAACGTGAGCCCCACTGAAACCAGCAGCACCACCAAACGGGAGATCCAAGTGGAGATCCCGGCGGATGAAGTCGCCCGCGAAACCGACACTCTGATCCAGAAATACCAGAAACTTGCCCGCATCCCTGGCTTCCGAACCGGCCACGCACCCGCATCCATTATTAAGCAGCGCTTCGCCGAAGGCATCAAGAGCGACGTGGTCGATGCACTCGTGCCGCGATATTTCCGCAAGGAGGCCGAAAAACTGGGCCTGACGCCCGTGTCGCAGCCTCAGGTGACCGATCTGCACGTACACGATGGCGAGCCTCTGCGCTTCAAAGCCAGCTTCGAAGTGATGCCGACCATCCGGGTCGAAGACTATAAAGAGCTTCGCGCCGACAAACCGGATGTTTCCGTTACTGATGAAGAAGTCGAGCAGTCGCTGAAAAACTTGCAGGAGCAGCGCGCCACGTTTACCACGATTGAAGGAAGCCCGTTGGGGGACGGCGATTTTGCTCAGGTTTCACTGGACGGAAAACCAAAAGATGCGGAAGGCGAAGCTGCAAGCTCGGCGAAACCCGGCCCCGCAGGATCCAATCCCGTGCACATGGATGACATCCTGGTCGAAATCGGCGGCAAAGGAACGATGCCCGAGTTCACCGAGAATTTGCGAGGCGTTTCCGCCGGAGACGAGCGCACGTTCGATGTGCATTATCCGCAGGACTTCTCCGATCAGAGGCTCGCCGGCAAGACTTTCACTTACACAGTGAAGGTGAAGGCGGTCAAGCAGAAAACTCTGCCGGAATTGAATGATCAATTCGCGAAAGATCTAGGAGAATTCGCGGACCTTGAGGACGTACGAAAACGAATCCGCGAAGGCATGGAAGCCGAGAAGAAACACACCGCCGAGCGCGAAGCCAAAGACAAACTGGTGGCTGAGTTGGTAAAGCGCAACGATTTCGACGTGCCCGAAGCATTGGTCGAGCACCAGATCGACATTCGTCTCGACCGCGGCCTGCGCGCCCTCGCCGCTCAGGGTATGAAGACCGAAGACATGAAGAAAATGGATCTCAACCGCCTGCGAGCGGGTCAGCGAGATCAGGCTGTACAGGAAGTGAAAGCTGCACTGTTGCTGGAAAAAATAGCCGAGGAGGAAAAGCTCGAGGTCAGTGATGCGGAAATCGATCGCGAAGTCGAAGCTCTGGCTGAGCAGTCGAAACAAACACCGGAAGCCATCCGGTCGCGTTTGACACGCGATGGGGCGCTGGATAGAATCCGGAATAGAATCCGCAACGAGAAGACCCTCGACTTTCTGTATCATCAGTCCGCGTAAGTCGCTTCCGATCCCCCAAGAAGCTAAAAGTGTAGGGAGCAGAAGTGTGAAAGGCAAAGGTGACCAGTGCTTGTGCCGATGGTAATTGAACAGACTGGCAGAGGTGAGCGGGCTTATGACATTTACTCGCGCCTTCTGCGGGATAATATTATTTTCATAGGGACGCCGATTGACGACAACATCGCCAATCTGGTGATCGCACAGATGCTGTTTCTGGCGCAGGAAGATCCGGAGAAAGATATTCAGTTATACGTGAATTCTCCGGGCGGTTCGATTACGGCGGGCATGGCGATTTATGACACCATGCAATATGTGAAGAATGACGTGACCACGATTTGCATTGGCCAGGCGGCTTCGATGGCCGCGCTTTTGCTCGCGGCTGGAGAAAATAAGAAACGGCTGGCTTTGCCGAATTCGCGCATTTTAATCCATCAGCCTTCGATGGGTGGCCTTTCGGGTCAGGCTACGGATATTGACATTCACGCCCGCGAAATCCTGCGTATGCGCGAGATTACAAACCAGTTACTGGCAAAACATACGGGGCAAAAGCTGGAAAAGGTGGAGAAGGACGTGGAGCGCGACTTCATTATGAACGCGCAGCAGGCTAAGGAATATGGAATCATAGACGATATCATCTATAAGACCAGATGAAGGGTATGATCGGCATTCGCCGATCGTATTGGGAGGTCTCAGCGCGAAACGATCTCTTCCCGCTTCCCCACGGGCACGGAGCGCTAAGGAGCCGGGAGGTTGCGGTAACAAAAGGAGTTGAGCCGAGTGAAAAACAGAACAGGCACTGAGGAAATCTTACGCTGTTCGTTCTGCCATAAGTCGCAGGACGCAGTCGCCAAGCTGATTTCATCCCCAAGCGATTATCCCAGGGCCTACATTTGCGATGAGTGTGTGGCGGTCTGTAATTCAATCCTGGAAGATGACCGCGCTGCAACCCCGCCAGCGGCGACGCCCAACACGCTTCCCAAGCCGCAAGAAGTCAAAACCTTCCTCGATGAGTACGTAATCGGCCAGGAGCAGACAAAGAAAAAGCTGGCCGTAGCTGTCTACAACCACTACAAGCGCATCTATATGAACCGTCAACGCACAAGTGACGGGATTGAACTGACCAAATCGAACATCATGTTGATTGGTCCGACGGGGACGGGCAAGACGTTGCTCGCGCAAACTCTGGCCCGAATGCTGGACGTGCCCTTCGCCATCGTCGACGCGACCACTTTGACCGAGGCTGGTTACGTTGGCGAGGACGTGGAGAACATTATCCTGAAGCTGCTGCAAGCGGCGGACGGCGATGTGGGACGGGCTCAGACTGGCATCATTTATATCGATGAAGTGGACAAGATTGGCCGCAAGGATGAGAACCCATCCATCACCCGTGACGTTTCCGGGGAAGGCGTGCAGCAGGCGCTGTTGAAGATTCTCGAAGGTACGATTGCGAACGTTCCGCCGCAAGGTGGGCGCAAGCATCCGCACCAGGAGTTCACGCCGGTCGACACGACCAACATTTTGTTTATCTGCGGCGGCGCGTTTGTTGGTCTGGAAAAGATTATCGGACGGCGCGCGGGCAAGAAATCGCTCGGCTTCAAGTTGGGAGAAGAGGCTGAGACGGAAGAGCCAACCGTAGCGCGTAAGCGGAATTTTGAGTTGCTCAGCGACGTGCAGCCCGAGGACTTGATCAAGTTTGGCCTGATTCCGGAGTTCGTCGGACGCTTGCCGGTGGTGGGCGTACTCGAAGACCTGGACGAGTTTGCTCTGATTGAGATCCTCACCCGGCCCAAAAACGCTATCGTGAAGCAATATCAGCGGTTGTTTGAGTTTGAGAATGTTCGGCTGAAGTTCAGCGAGGACGCTTTGCGGGCAGTTTCGCGCCAGGCGATGGCTCGTAAAGTGGGCGCACGCGGCCTGCGCATGATTTTGGAAGAACTGATGCTCGATTTGATGTACCATTTGCCGAGTCAGAAGAAAGTAAAGGAATTCGAAGTGACGCAACAGATGGTGGAGAAGCATACGGCGTCGTTTGCGATGATGGAAAAGGCGGGATAAGGCTACGGGCTTTAGGCGTCAGACGTCAGACCCGAAGCCCGACCCCTAAAGCCTGAAGCCCGAGCAATCGAGTCAAAGGCCGCACGTTAAAATTTGGGAGAATCAGTGACCACATCCAAGGAAAAATTCGAAACTAAAAAGTTGCCCATGATGCCCATTCGGGATGTGGTCATCTTTCCCTACATGATGACGCCGTTCGTGGTAGGACGGGAGTCCAGCGTGCACGCGCTGGAAGAAGCGCTGGCCGCGGACAAAAAAATCTTCCTGGCTACGCAGCACGACGCCAGCATCGACGAACCCAAACCCAACGAGATTTATCAGGTGGGAACAGTCGTTAATATTGTGCAGAGCCTCAAGCTGCCCGACGGCAATATTAAGGTGCTGGTCGAAGGTATTGAGCGCGGCAAGATTCTGCAAGTCACCGAAACCGAAGGCTTCATGCAGGCTTCGGTCCGCCTGGCGCGCTACGCCATCGAGACCAATCCGCAAATCGAAGCCGGCATGCAGCGCGTAACCGGCTTGTTCGAACAGTACGTAAAGCTTTGCCAGTCTTTGAACTACGAGACCATGATCGCCGCCGTGCGAATGGAAGATCCGGCGAAGCTAACGGATACGATCGCCGCGAACCTGCAGCTTTCGATCGAAGAAAAGCAGGAACTGCTTGAGATTTTTGATCCCGCCGAGCGCTTGAGCAGGATTGGCGACGTACTCGATATCGAGATTGAAAAGCTGAATATGGATCGCACCATCCAGTCGCGGGTAAAGCGGCAGATGGAGCGGGCGCAAAAAGAGTATTACCTCAACGAAAAGATCAAGGCCATCCAGAAGGAGCTGGGCCGCGGCGAAAAGAGCGAATTCGACGAACTGAAAAAGAAGATCGAAGCCGCCGGCATGCCCAAAGACGTGCGCGACAAAGCGGTGCAGGAACTGAAAAAACTGGAAGCCATGCCGCCCATGTCGGCGGAGTCTACGGTTTCACGCAATTATCTGGATTGGCTTTTGGCAGTGCCGTGGAAAAAACGATCGAAGGAAATCCGCAATATCAGCCGCGCCGAGAAGGTTCTCAACGAAGATCATTATGGCCTGGAGAAGATCAAGGAACGCATTCTTGAATTTCTCGCTGTACGCCAGTTGGTAAAGAATCCGAAAGGCTCAATTCTCTGTTTTGTCGGGCCTCCGGGCGTGGGCAAGACTTCGCTGGGCATGTCGATTGCGAAGGCGACGGGCCGGAAGTTTGTGCGGATGTCGCTGGGCGGGGTTCGCGATGAGGCCGAAATCCGCGGGCATCGCCGCACCTATATCGGCGCGCTGCCGGGACAGATTATTCAGATGATGAAAAAGGCGGGAACGAAAAATCCCGTCTTCATGCTGGACGAAGTGGACAAAATGTCCATGGATTTCCGGGGTGACCCGTCGGCTGCGCTACTCGAAGTCCTCGATCCCGAGCAGAATTTTATGTTCGTCGATCATTATCTCGACGTTGAATACGACCTCTCGCAGGTATTTTTCATCGCCACCGCGAACGTTATCCATACCATTCCGCCCGCGCTGCAGGACCGCATGGAAGTGTTGCGCCTGCATGGCTACACCGAGCAGGAAAAAGTTGAAATCGCCAAGCAGTTCCTGGTGAAGAAACAGATGCAGCAGGCCGGTCTGACCGACAAGAACATCAAGTTCTCGGACGAAGCGATTGCCGGTTTGATTCGCTCCTACACGCGCGAGGCGGGTGTGCGCAATCTGGAACGCGAAATCGGCAACATCTGCCGCAAGATCGCGCGCAAAGTAGTCAAAGAGGGCGCCGAATACAACATCGCGATCGCGCAGGACAACGTGAACGATTATCTGGGCGTGATCAAGTTCCGCGATACGCTGGCGCACGAGCGCAGCGAAGTGGGACTGGTGACCGGCTTGGCTTGGACGGAAGTCGGCGGCTCGATTCTCAGCACGGAAGCGACGGTCGTCGACGGCAAGGGCAAGCTCACGCTAACCGGCAAACTCGGCGACGTCATGCAGGAATCAGCCCAAGCCGCAATGTCTTACGTACGCTCGCGGTCACATCGTCTGGGATTGCCGCGCGATTTCTACCGCAATATCGATATTCACGTGCATGTGCCGGAAGGCGCGATTCCCAAGGATGGGCCATCCGCCGGCATCACCATCGCAACCGCCATCTCCAGCGCCTTGAGCAAGATTCCGGTTCGCCGCGATCTGGCCATGACGGGAGAGATTACGCTTCGCGGCAAAGTATTGCCGATCGGCGGTCTCAAGGAAAAACTCCTGGCGGCCCATCGCGCCGGACTCTTCGAAGTAATTTTGCCTCAGGACAACGAGAAAGACCTTGCCGAAGTGCCGGAAAATCTTCGCAGCGCCATGAAGATGCACTTCGTCGATACCATGGACCAGGTGCTGGCTGTGGCCTTGGAGCAGCCATTGCCCGAGCCCATCCCGCAAGTTGAGGGTGCGCAGACAATCACGCCCCTGCCGCCTCCAACCGAAGGATCCACGGCGCATCAGTAGGGCGGCGATTAGAGCTTGACGGATCAAAGTTAGCGCGTTCCGAGTTTGTTGCTAAATATTCAAAGAGCAAACTAAACTCACCCTCTATGGGCGCAGCTCAATTTTGGCAATCATTCCAGCAACTTTCCTTGTGGAGTTTCGAGGCGCTGTTGCTGCCTCCGATACTGCTTGCAATGACTATCTGTACCCTGAGTCTGGCTTTGGCTTTCGGGCGGCAATTACCATTCCGCAGAGAAGTGTGGCGCGCCTCTTACTGGCTGGTATTCACGCAATTACTTTTTTTCCCTGCGATGATCACAGTTGGAGTATTGCTCCCGGCTGGTGGCGTTATGCCTAAGCCGGTACCCAATATGATCGGCCGCTGGTGCCTTGAAGCACTCTCATATCTTTCCTTGGCGTTGGGCTGCCTTTGGGTGTATCGGATGAAGAGGCTACGGTGGTTCGCTGTCAGCCTAATCGCAGTTCAGGAAATACTTATTCTCTGTGCAGGTTTTATGGCGGGCATGAGCGTAAGCGGAGACTGGTTGTGAGCCGCTTCGCTGAGTTCTCGGCGTGACATCGCTGGGCGAAATTCCCATTCAGGGGCTAAAGCCCACATCATTTTGCGCTCTTGCGGCCCGACTGAAGTCGGGCCCTTCCCAAAGCCTGCGTGGTCGTAGTTTTTCCGCAACCCTAAATCGTATCCTCTTCGGTGCGAGGATCTACGCCTCATCAGTAAAAAAACAAGCTCAATAAAATAAGGGTGCGGCAGGAATCCTGAGATTCTGACCGCACCCTTAAACTTTGCACGTCGAACTATGTTTCAAACTACGGAGTGTTCAGCGGTTCTATGCGGACCACGTGCTGGCTGACTGTATTGTGGTCGCCAGCGTCGATGGTAGACGCAAAATTATCGCCAGCAGTTTTCGTGGTGGCTTTGAAACCAACCGTGTTGCCCGCGCTGTTCACGTAGCGTCCCACCATTTCGAGCGTGTCATTGACTCCGTCTGGTTTGGTCTCGGTCGTGGCTTTCGGGTCGATGACATCGTAGTACTTGCCGGCGTGGCGCAGGAAACCAATCTCGTCGCCAGCGGAATTGAAATAGGCGCCCGCCACGTCGCCCTTATTGTTCAGAGTGCGAGCAATTGTTCCCGTTGCAGCCGCCTTGGGATCAGCGATTTTCTTGAATTTCTTGCCGTTGTAGACGAAGCTCTGGTAATCGCCGGATGAGTCAAGGGCAAACATAAGGATCTGGCCGCTGTTGTTGATATCCCAGGCGTATGGGATGGTATCGCCGGTCACGTCGATGCTGGTGTACTTCGCGCCTTTCTTCACGAAGGCGTGCTGGACGCTGGCGGAGTCGAGATAGTCGCCTACAACATCGCCTGCGTCATTAATTCCGATGGCCTGGGTTCCATTTGATTTGGGGAAGTTGATGGCAGTGAATTTTCCGGCGGAGTACACGAATCCTATGGATAGGCCGGTCTTGGTGCTGGTGCAGAAGCCGGCAGCTGCGCCTGCACTGTTGATGCCGTAGAAAGCAATTGCGGCGGGGTAACCGCCGCTGGTCGTGCAATTCGGGTGATTGACCGTGGTCAGCTTCTTCCCGGCCAGGATCATCGCGTGCTGGACGCCGGCGGAGTCCACATAATCGCCAGCAATCGTCCCCGCATTGTTGACGCTGAAAGTATCCGTCTCCGTCGCGGTTTTGTTTGCGTGAACGTCCGAGAATGTAAAAGTTAACGGCGGCGCTGCCGCGATACCGACAGCAACGAACATGAGAACTATCAACACGCCAACGATGGATGTTTTCACTGATTTCTCCTGGAGAAGGTATGGTGACCGCTCCGCCCGTGGTGGGAGATTCGTGAAGCGGTTCAGGCCGACAAATTATCGTGCCCGGGACTCGGGCGGTCAAGATGAAAGGTTTTGCACTCTGGACTACGAGTTAGGGCCCAGCTTGACAGCGAACCCGGTCCGCCCGTAGATTGACAGCACTTTCCAGCCTAGAATGAAGAAGGGCTCGCCGCCTTTCAAAGATCATGCGACACCAGGAGTTTTGAATCATGTCCAGTTCCGAGTTGAGGAACGGAGAAGTCGGGTTGTTCGGGGAGTTGCCAAGTGAGCCTAGCGACGCCCGAACAACCGGCATACTTCCATCGCAGACAATCAAAGAATTGATCGCTCGGGGGCAAATCATTGGCAACCGCCCGATCACCGAAGAACAGATTCAGCCAGCAAGTCTCGACCTACGATTAGGGGACATAGCTCACCGCGTCCGCGCAAGTTTTCTCCCCGGGCCAAATAGTACCGTCGAAGGCAAAATCAAAGAACTGCGGATGACCAGAGTAGACCTGACCAGCGCGGCCGTCTTCGAGAAAGACTGCGTTTATATTGTGCCTTTGCTGGAGGAACTTCATTTGCCTGGCGGCGTTGCGGGCAAGGCGAATCCCAAGAGCACCACCGGTCGATTGGACATCTTCACGCGCCTAATTACGGACTATGGTGTCGAATTTGACCGGGTGCCGACAGGTTACACAGGGAAGTTATACGCGGAGATTGTTCCTCGCACGTTCACCGTCGGCATTCGAGCGGGGATGAAGCTCAGTCAGCTTCGGTTTGTGCAGGGAAATGCCGACTCTCAAGATAAAGACATCAAGAAATTGGATCGGGAGCAGACGCTGGTGTACATGGACGAGGATAGCCCAGCCAAAGCGAGATTGGACAGGGGGCTGAGGATCACCGTTAACCTAGAAGCGAGCGAGAAGGGCGAAGTCATTGCTTATAAGGCGAGGCGGAATGCTCCTATGATCGAACTGGACAAGATCGATCACTACGCGCCTGACGAATTCTGGGAGCCGCTTTATCAAACCGCCAATAAGGGCCTCATTCTCCACGCCGGGGATTTTTACATTTTGGCGTCCAGAGAGAGGGTTCGCGTTCCGCCTGACTTCGCTGCCGAAATGGTTCCCTTCGATCCCTCCGATGGCGAGTTCCGCATCCACTACGCGGGTTTTTTTGACCCCGGCTTTGGATTTGGCACGAGCGACATAAAAGGCACCCGCGCCGTGTTGGAAGTGCGGGCCCACGAGGTTCCGTTTCTGATCGAGCACGGCCAGTTCGTCGGGCGTCTAAACTATATGCCCCTACTGTCCAGGCCGGACAAGATTTACGGTGTCCAAATCGGGTCCTCATATCAACAGCAAGCGCTTGCCCTGAGCAAACAGTTCCGGCGACAGACGTAGCAAGCTACATCTCTACGGGTTTTGGAATAGAAGCAGCGAAAGTGCCGTATGGAATCCAATCTTCAGCCGACCCAGCCTAGAGCCACTTTCAGCGGCGTGACTGGTTTAATCGTCGCCGTCGTTGTGGTCGCGATTCTTCTGATTGCGTTCCCCGCTTATCGCTGGTTTTTCCTGATCAGCCTGGGCATTGGACTGGTGGTGGCGGCCATTCTATTTCTGTGGCATAAGTACAGGCCGATCCGCGAAGAAGATGTCCATAACAAACGGCCACTCGGGTTGGGATAGAGTCACGTCCTGAAATTCTGCGCCCCCTTGCGCTTTTCCCTATTCAAACCGCACACTGTTTCATGCGCGTTTTGGCTCGATTCATGATGTCCGCGATGGACGCCGGCCACTTCCCTGCCCCCGTGCTTCCCGAAGTCGCCTTCCTCGGACGATCGAACGTGGGCAAGTCTAGCGTGATTAACTCGCTGCTAGGAGCGAAGCTGGCCAAGACCAGTTCGACTCCGGGGCGAACCCGAAGCATCAACTTTTTCGAGCTGCGCTGGGCGGGGAAACCCCAGCCTGAATTGATCTTCACCGATTTGCCAGGCTACGGGTACGCCAAGGTCTCGCGCGAGATTTCTAGCCAGTGGCCCACCTTTATTGAACCGTACCTGCTGCATCGTCCCGTGTTGGCGTTGTGTTTGGTTCTGGTGGATGTCAGCGTGCCTCCACAGGAAAGCGACCGGCTATTGCTGGAATTTCTCGCATCGAGTGGCCGTCCAGTCTTGATCGTTGGCACGAAAAGTGACCGTCTATCGGGAAACCAGTTGCGCAACTCTCTGCAGACGCTCGCGCAGGAATTTCCTCAGGCTCGCATTGTTCCGTTCTCCGCCAAAAGCGCCGCCGGGCGCGAAGAGTTATGGAAAGAGATTCGAACGGCGGTCGAGAACTATCACGCCTGAATCCGTTATCATCTAGCAATCCATGTCTACTTACTTGATCACGGGAATCGCAGGATTTATTGGGTCGTCGCTAGCGCATGCGATTTTGGCGCGGGGCGACAACGTGCGCGGTATCGATAATTTTTCTACCGGAAAGCGCAAGAACATCGCCGAGTTGCTTGATCGAATCGACGTACGCGAAGCCGATTTGCTCGACCTCGAGGCGATGCAGTCAGCCTGCCGGGGCGTCGACTATGTTTTGCACGAGGCCGCCATTCCATCCGTGCCCAGGTCCGTGCTGAATCCTTTGGAGAACAATCAGGCTAACGTCGACGGGACCGTGAACGTGCTGGTTGCGGCTCGCGATGCCAAGGTGAAGCGGGTGATTTACGCCGCGTCGTCTTCGGCCTACGGAGACACTCCCACGTTGCCCAAGCGTGAAGACATGTCTCCCAACCCGATCTCTCCGTATGCAGTGGCGAAACTGGCGAGCGAATATTACATGGCGTCGTTTTTTCGCTGCTACAACCTGGAGACGGTGGCGCTGCGCTATTTCAATATCTTTGGGCCGCGGCAGGATCCGACCTCTCAGTACTCCGGTGTGTTGGCCAAATTCATTACGCAAATGCTCAAGGGAGAACGGCCAACCATCTTCGGCGATGGCTCCCAGAGCCGCGATTTCACCTACGTGGACAACGTGGTGCATGCGAATCTGCTGGCTTGCAAAGCGCCTGCAGATGAAGTCGCCGGGAAAGTATTCAACGTGGCCACCGGCACGCGCATCGATCTGAACGAAATGTTCGCCGTGCTCAAGAAACTCACCGGCTATCCCGGCGACCCGAAACATGCACCGGAGCGCGCAGGAGACGTGAAGCACTCGCTGGCCGATCTATCGCGGTCAGAAAAGCATCTAGGATACAAGCCGCAAGTGAACTTTGAAGAAGGCCTGCGCCGCACGGTCGATTGGTACCGAACTCAAGAAAAAGCAGCGAGAGCGTGATGAGGCAAGGCTTCGGCAACGGGAGGGAGCATCGTGAGCACGCGTACGGTGGTTTTGAGCGCCGCGGCCAGCAACGTCATAGTCGTGACGGCCACGTATGCGGTGCACGGATGGAACGCGGCCGGGGCTCACGCGGCTGCGCGGAATAGCGCCAGGCTTTCTGCGCTGTGGTTCGCGCTGGCCTTTGCGGCTCCCGGCTTGACGCGGTTGCTTCGCGGCTTGCCAGCGCCGGCGACTCTCGTTTATTCATTCTTCGCGGCTCACTGTGTTCACTTCGTCACGGTCGCAATCCTCCTAACGACATTTGACTTCTTGCACGTGATGCAAAACCCCGCACGCGCCGTCGCGGTCGTGCTAGGTGGATTCGCTCTGGTTCTCCTGGCAGCGGGAACGGCTACTCCTTCGGCGTCCTGGACGTATCGCTATCTTCATAGACAGCGCTATACGCGATCTTCCTGATTTTCTTTTTTGCCTTCGCGAGGCACTCGAGTAAACCTCTGCGCGCGCTGGCCGCTGTTTTGGCGCTGTCACTTTTTCTCCGCCTGGCCAGCGATCTGAAACTTTATTCGTCGCGAGTCAAATCCGCCGCCTGAATGGAAAGCCGCGAAGCCGACGGCTGAAGCCTGAAGCCTAGCGACTGAAGCCTAGTCCGTCATTACCTTCGTTATCTGTGGCCGCACTACGCCCGCGACTACAGTTGCGGTATGACACTCTCGTCTATGGTGGTCTCTCGCGATTGGGCTGAAGTCAGTGTGTTGGAGTGCATCCTCGGCGGCTTGCATATTGGTGTAGATGTCGAACCGGAACCGCTAAAGGCTCGCGCTAAACTGGCCAAATCGAAAATCGATGCCTTGATCGTAGACTGCGATCTGGATGGAACAACCAGTTTTCTGCGTGGCCTCGGCACCGGATTGAACGCGGTGCCGCTCGTCATTGTCAGCGGCTCGAACGGGCACACGAATTTGCAGGACACAGGCGCGACCTTCGCTTTCAAAAAGCCAATCTCGGTGGAGCAGGCTGTGCGCACGCTTTCCGCGGCACGCAACATGATTCTCGACGGCAGGCTCCGCTACAATCGCCACTCATTAGACTTGCCGGTATGCCTGGGCTGCGATTCGAAGAAGAAGGTCGAAGCCCATCTCATGAACCTCAGCCAAGGCGGTGTTGGCATTCGCTTGCCTCGTCCGCTGGCTTTGCGTGGTCCGGTGCGAGTGAGCTTTCAACTTCCAGAAAGCAAAATTCAACTCAAAGCTCACGGTGAAGTTGCCTGGATCGACAAACTGGGCAACGCCGGAATTCGCTTTCTGCAGATGAGCCCAACCATGAAGCGCGACTTGCAACTCTGGCTGGCCCAGCAATACCTCTCGCACTAAGAGCAGTCATTGGTCGCCAGTTGTTGGTCTGTATCGGCGCACACCGCCGCCCCTTGATTCCGCCATTCAAAAGACTTGCAGGGCAGGAGCATTTTTCCTGTCGTGATGCGGCTTTACGACGATCTCCACATCCTGATCGAGCGCCACAAGGAAGCGCATAAGGCGCTCAACGGAAAACTGCCGGAACTCACCCCTCAGCATTTTGGAAACATCGGGCTGGCGAACGCCAAACAACTCGGCGGCCTCAACTTGTTTGAGACGGCGCTTTTTCATGATCGCATCAATCTTGAAGACGAGCTGCGCCCTCACTAGGTGCTCTTCCGCGTTCGGCACACCGATATCCTTGAATACATTGCGGCTGCCGGTTTCGTATCCCTTCTTTCTCATAGCTTCAGCTCCCAGCAATCTGTTCCGCCTCGCGTAGCCGTTGCTTGATCAATTCCATGTCCCGACGCGGCGTCTAGGGTCCGGTCTTCGATTTCTTCTGGAAGGCGTGCAGGACGTATGCCGCCCTGGCGAACCGCAACGCATAAACCGGCGCGGAATGTGTCCCCGCGATAGTCCTCAACGATTTCCACGACCCCGGCTCCGCCAAAGCCACTCAGCGCTTTCGCGTCGCGGTGCTTGCCACCGCGCTGCGCGACGTACGGCGCATAACCCATGCGATCCTGCACAAGTTCCGGAAACTCGCGCAAATCTTTGCGGCTCGATCCGACCCAGATCACCGGCTTCAGAGACGGTTCATAGGTCATGAGCGATTATGTCAATATAGTGAATTCACTATATTTCGTCGAGAGGATTTAGCGGAAGCGTGCCTGATCTTCTTGCTCACGGTATATTCCGTCCGCCGACTCGAGGCATGCCATCCTGGCCAGGTGTTCTCCGGGCGTGCTGCTGAACCAGAACGCAAATAGAAACCAGTAGATTGTCCCGAAGATGGCCGCGACCGCGATGGCGAGAGGGATCGTGATCAGCCACGTGGGTAGGACGTCGGTGATGACCATGGACATCACCGCAAACAGCAGGACTGCGCATAGCAGGATCAGCGCATCCAGCGTTTTTGCGAGGGCGCGCAACGAAATTGGAATCGGGCACCAATGCAGCCGCACGCGCTGCGGAAGATCCGGCGGCCTAAGCGGAGCAACCGTCGGCTCAAGCTGAATAGCCGGCCGTGGAGAAGCGGAGAACAGCAATTCAGTAGCACCCTCGGCGCGATTGCCTTCAACCGCAACCGATTCGCTCGGCGAGAACAAATAAGCGTTGGAAAGAATCTGGACAAAAATCCATTCCTTCAGCGAGCGTTGTGAACGCTCGGGCAGATCGACGAATTGCACTCCCGCTTGTCCCCAAGCGTCGGTCCAGGCAATTCGGCCGACGGCTTCGATCCGCACCCGCGGAGCCGACAACTCGAAACGAAGATGAACTTGCTGCTCAGGAGTCAGAGGAGTGACGGTCTGTATGGCGATCCCGAATTCGCTGAGATCGCGCAGGATGGCTCCGCTCGCGGCATCCAGATTGACGTGCGACAAGGTACGAATTTTCTGCCGATAAGGGCGCGCCCGCTTCCGCGTGACCGCGACAATGCCGGCCCCCGGGGATTCGATCAGATTCGACCGAGCGCTCATAACTAAATCTTAGCCTCGCCCCTGGAAGTGCCTCAGTAACCGTGCTGGTTCCGGTCGTCGGAAACTCAAGGATTACGAAGCCGTGCGGTCGATGGCGGGCTCGGTCTCGGGATGAACCTCGCTGGTGCGAGCCCGGTCCTGCGCGATCAGTCGATTGAGATCGTAACTGTAAGGCCCATACGCGCGGAAAGCCTGCTCATCAAACAGACGTTTGATCCCACAACTCAAGCAGACCTGGTAGGAATGATCCTGAAAGCGAACCGGCCAACTCATCTTGCTATGCCAGCAACCGCGGAAGATCACGACTCCCGCCGCTCCCAGACCTGTGGCAACTACTCCGAGAGGCCACAGCCAACCCGACTTCTTTTTCTGCTCACTCACCTGCCACAACCTGTAAGTCCTTCCAACGGCTAACGATATGCTGAATTCGAAGGGCGTGCAACGTTTTTCGGAAAACTATGAATCGGAACGGCTTGGGCGGCTTACGAAAGAGCAGGGCGCAAGTCCTTACCTTCGTGCGCCGAAAATATTGCGCTTCCCGGCAAACCCTTGTAACTTACGAGTAATGCCTCGGCCGAAGGCAAGGGACTCGCAGGGACTATCCGCGAGCTGCGAATCGATGAGTTGAAGAGCTATTTCTCCCCCAAGACTGGCCGTTAGCATCTAACACCGACTTAGACACGGATTTTTCCGCCACTTCCATGAGTGCGAGTGTGAACAATGCGGGACTGGAACTGTTAAAGGAAGAAACCGCACCTGTTGCCGCACTTCCGCCTCAAACCCCATCGCCGACTGAAAGCATGGGCCATGAAGCTTTGCAGGCTCTCCTCGCCTTTGCCGCGTTGCACGAACAAGTACGCACACGACGGGCAAATCAACTGGGTGACGGCGGGCGCTCCAGTGCGGAGGATGATTGGCAGGTCGAACACTTTCTCCTCGACGAAGTGCTGCAACTGGTCGCCGAGCGTGCGCTTGCAATCACGGGCGCTGATGGTGTCGCGATCGCATGGGCGGAAGGCGATGCCATCGTCTGCCGCGCTTCGGCGGGAAGCATTGCGCCGGACGCGGGCATTCGTCTCGATCCCAACTCAGGATTCTCCGGTGAATGCCTGGTATCGGGGCGCATCGTCCGCTGTGACGACGCCGATACCGACCCGCGCGTAAACCTGCAAGCCTGTCGTCGTCTGGGCGTCCGCTCCATGCTGGCTGTGCCGCTCTCCGCAAAAGAAAATGTGATTGGTTTGTTGGAGGCTTTCTCCAACGAACCCTACGGATTCAACGACAGTGACGTTCGCAGTCTGTGTCTGCTGGCTGAGCTGATTCTTTCCGCCATGAAGCCGGAAGAAGAAGATCGGCTGCGCGAGATTTCACGCCGCGTCGTGGCGCCGGTAATGGTCGGGCCGGAACCGATTTCTGTGAGTGCGCCTCTGCCTGAAATTGTGAAGGCCGAGACCGAACCTCCGTCAGCAAGTGAATCCGTCGACAGCGCTGAGCCCGCGAGTTCCGTCGATGGCGCAGGGTTAGTTTTGCCCGAGGATGCGAAATCGAGCGACTTTGCCCTCGCCGAGCAAGACCCCGCAGAACATGAAGAACTCGATCATTCCCGCCCCGGCCTCGCGGTTGTGGCAGCGGTCGTATTGATTGCCGCGGCTCTGGGCACAGGAGTGTGGTGGA